>Ga0315295_10000318_pt1 | contig 40842 bp, 35 predicted proteins | sample YL17G14_0_MG_FD_204453 | JGI IMG/M metagenome (GOLD analysis project Ga0315295, IMG submission 204453) | Sediment microbial communities from Yellowstone Lake, YNP, Wyoming, USA - YL17G14_0 | ecosystem: Environmental > Aquatic > Freshwater > Lake > Sediment | place: USA: Wyoming | collected...
CTCCACCGGGATGCTCTCGCCGGTGAGCATGGACTCGTCGACCGCCGAGAAGCCCTCGATCACCTTGCCATCGGTCGGCACCTTCTCCCCCGGCCGGACGACGAATACCTCGCCCACGTCGACGTCGTCCACAGGCACCTCCACCTCGATGCCTTCCCTGACCACCCGAGCGGTCTTGGCCTGCAGGTCCACTAGCTTGCGGATAGCTTCGGAGGTACTGCCTTTGGCCTTCGCTTCCAGATACTTGCCGAAGAGGATGAGGGTGATGATCATGGCCGAGGAGTCGAAGTAGGTATCCTTGAACGCCACCGCATCGGGGAAGAAGACCACCGCCACGCTGTATAGGTAGGCAGCGGAAGTGCCAACGGCTATGAGCGTGTCCATGGTGGCGGAGCGGTTGCGCAGCGCCTTGTAGGCGTTGATGTAGAAACGATAGCCGGCCACGAACTGCACGGGAGTGGCCAGGAAGAAAAGCATCAGGTTGCCGTACTGCATGAAGAACTCGACCTTGCCCAGGTCGGTGAACATCATGGCCAGGGCGAGCGCCAGCGTGGGAATTGAGAAGACCAGGGAGAAGTAGAGCAGCCGTTTCTGTCGGCGCATCTCCCTTTCCCTCGCTTCCTTCTCCGCGTCCCGGGTCTCGGCCTCGATGACTTCGTATCCGGCCTCACGGATCTTGCGCTTGATGTCCGCCATGCGAATGCGCGAGGGGTCATAGACCACCTTCACTTTCTCCGTGGCCAGGTTCGCAACGGCCGATTGCACTCCGTCCATCTCCAGCAGCGCCGATTCGATGGTCTCCACGCAGGTGGCGCAGGTCATCCCCCCCACCGAGATGGTGGCGTCGTTGATGACCATGTCATATCCCACGTCCCTGACCGCTGCCTTCAACCGCTCGACGTTCACCTTTTTGGGATCGTAGGAGACGGTGGCGCGCTCGGTGACGAAGTTGACCTGAGCATCATCCACGCCGGAAAGATCGACCAGGCTCCGTTGGATCGTCTCCGCGCAGGTGGTGCAAGTCATGCCGGTCAAGCCAAAGGAAGCGGTGCGCTTCTCAGCGTGCTGGCGTTCTGCCGCTTCTCCTCGTTCGTCTTTCTCCTCTACCATGACGGCGTGGCTATTGCAGCCCCATGTAGAAGTCGTTTTTGTCTGACGTTCGCTATCATTCGAAGACGAGGACTTAACGAACGTGAAAATATCCCGAAAACTTTAACTCAGATCGAGGAATCTTACAATCATGAACCTGGACGGGACGGATGTGCGCATTCTGAAAGTGCTCCAGGAGAACGGGCGCCTCTCCTTCAGGCAGATCGCCGAGCGGGTCGGGGTCAGCGTCCCCACGGTCAGCAGCAAGATCGCCAACATGGAGAATACCGGCGTCATACGCGGTTACACGGCCCTCTTGGACCCGGAGAAGTTGGGAGAGATCTGTGTCATCATCACCATCAAGGCCAAGCCATCGGAGCTTCGTCCATTGGGGGAGAGATTGAAGCAGAGCGAGCATGTCCGACAAGTGTATCTCACCAGCAACAGCAGAGTGCTGCTCTTGTGCAGCTTCACTGAGTCGCATATGGTCAACGACTTCGTCAACCATCTGTCCGAGCAGTCGGAGATCATCGAGTACGATGTCGCCAGCATCATCGGGGTGATGCGGGAGGACCAAAGGGCGTTGGTGACCCCCGGGCTGACGGTGGTCCTCCAATGCATCTACTGCAAGAAGGAGATCCGCGACGAAGCGGTGAAGATGAAGTTGGACGGGAAGGATTACTACCTTTGCTGCCAGACCTGTCAGAAGGCCTTCCAGGAGAAGTACGAGAAGCTGAAGAGCCTGGCCTAGTCACCGCCCAAGAAGGCGATGGCCTCTATCTCCACCCGCGCGCTCAGCGGCAGGGCGCTCACTTGCACGACGCTCCTTGCAGGTGGTGACTCAGGAAAGAACGATGCATATGCTTCGTTCACTTCCTTGAAATGAGCCAGGTCCGTCACGAAGACGGTGGTCTTGATGACTTTACTCAGCGCACTTCCGCCAGCCTCCAGTACCTTGGACAGATTGCGCAGGCATTGACCCGTCTCCTCGGCCACGTTCCCGGGGGCGAGCTTTCCAGTGGCAGGATCGAGGCCGATCTGACCGGAGCAGAAAAGCATGTCCCCCATGACCGCTGCTTGCGAATAGGGTCCGACAGGTCGGGGCGCGCGCTCGGTGAAGACGATCTTGTGCATGGGATCGCATGCAGCTCAGGAGAGATAAGCGATATCCTCGCATCTACCTGGCACCACAGAGCATTATTGTACTAGGGATATCGGCCACGCTCCTCACCACCTGCGGGCAGGTGTGCTTCCGCCACTCCTCGACGGTCATCACCCCGGTCAGGACCCCTACGAACGCGGATCCGGCGGCACGGGCGCATTCCAGGTCGATGAGGTGATCGCCCACGTAGAGGCACTCCCTGGCATGAACCCCAAGCTTGGATGTGATACGCTGCATCGCCAAAGGACTGGGCTTCGCTTCTTCCAGGGGGTGGTCGTCGCGGCAGACCATGTGCTGCAGGACCTCGTCGAGTCCCACCTTCCTCAGGGCGGCGGAAGCGTAAGGCCTCGATCCGCGGGTGAGAACGCCCAAGGCAAGACCCTGGGATTCAAGCATCGCTAGGGCATCATGGGCACCTTCCACGACTTTGACCATAGGCAAGGTGCTCAGCTCGCAGTCCGTGAGGATGCCTCCCAGACGCATATCCAGGTCTAGGAGGTAACTTTCGTCCCGCAGTCTAGAGAGATAGTTGCGACCTTCTCGGATGTTCGTCAGTACGGTCTTTTCGGTGTCCACGAGGTGCCTGGGGGCGCCGCACCGCTCCAGCTCCGCGACCACCCTCCTGCGCATCTCTTGGAAATCGACCGCGCTCTCCACGAGGGTGTTGTCAAGGTCGAAAACAATGGCCTTTGGCCGGAGCACGTTCCGCATCTTCTCGCTCCTGCATTGCGCGGTCGCGGATGAGCCTTTCCCTTCCTACCGCGAGGGATAGACACGGAATTCGCCATATTGAGACAGCCAGCAGACGAATTCTGGTTTCTTAATATAAAAGACTAACTGTAGCATGCTCAAACACCTATTATATATTTTCCAGGTCAAGACCGAGAACATAAAACAAGGTGACTCAATGAATCCAAAGGTCGTTACGATAGTAGCGGCGATATCATTCATCGCCGCCGCGGTTGGGCTTGCGATTGCATGCTCTTGCGTCGATGCGAATGCAGCTGTTCTTGGGATTCCGATGTTAGACCCCCACAGCATTCCGATGTTGGATCCTCACAGCATCCCGATGTTAGACCCCCACAGCATTCCGATGTTGGATCCCCATTAAGTCTGAGTCAGTCCTCCTAAACCCCTTAATTCTCCATTTTCTTTGAGCCTCTGACGGACTGCCTCATCTCTTCCACTTGTTTGACAAGGCTCTCTTGGCCAGTGCCTATGGCGATCGTCATGGCCTCTTCGAACAACTGGTTCGCCCCTTCGAGATCCGAATTCTCACGGTAGGTCACTGCGATCTCGCACATCCAGTAACAGAGCCTCAAGGGCGAATTTGCCTCCCTCATTATCTGCAAGCTGGTGGCGAACTCCTCCTTGGCCCATTCCCAGTCTCCCTTCTTATGATATAGATAGCCACGATACAGGTGCGAAGCGGCCAACAAGAAGCGCTCATTCAGTTTTTGGGCGATCTGTTCCGACCGTTCAAGCATGATCTCTGCCTTCTTCACGTTGCCGATATCCACATACGAACCCGCCAGGTTGGAAAGAGCATAGCCCTGGACGACAATGTCACCTACCGAGCATGCCAGCTCAACTGCCCGTTCGAGCTGATGAATGCCCTCGTCCCTGAACCCGAGGTTCCAAAGATCGTTCCCCAGCGAAGCGCAGACCTTGGCGATCTCGTCCTGGTCCGAGGTCCGCTCCAGCACCTCCAGCGCCAGCTGCTTGTAGCGCACCGCCGTGTCCAATTCTCTGAGCTGGCTGTAGACCTTGCCGATGCCATGAATCGCCTTGCCGTGGCCAACATCGTCGCCGATGGACTTGGCCAGCTCCTCGGCCTGCGTGAAATGTTCTACGGCCTCTTGGAAGCGTCCTTCCCGCTCCGCCACTCCCCCTAGGTCGTAATGCACTTGGGTAAGGGTATGCGAGTCCTGAATGCTTTCTGCGATCTCCTGGCTGCGTTTCAGATAGACGCCCGCTTCCAGATACTCGTAGCGGCGAAGGTGCACCACTCCCACTCGGCGGTTCACTTCCGCCAGCAGCCGACGGTCATTTTCGGGCGAGGCCATGCTCAGCAGCTCCACGTATCGATCGAGCGCCTTCTCCCACTCTCCCTGGATGTCCCATATCTCCGCTTGCAGGAGGAGGATCTCGATGTGGTCCCTGACTTCGCCCCCCTGCCTTTCCGAGATGCTCGCAAGCAATGGAGCCAGGAGGCTGGCATAGCCCCGGTTGAGGATATCCCGGCCATTGGCCGCGGCTATCTGGGCCGCCATATCGAGTTCGCCTGCCATGATGCTGTGGTACAGGGCCTCGACATAGGAGGGGGCGGTCTCATCTTCCTGGTAGTACCTGGAAGCGGCCTTGTGGTACGCCTTCCTCTGTCTGGGCGAAAGTCTGGAGTAGAAGAACTCGCGCATGACGTCGTGCATGCCAACCATGCGCCCGGAGGTCTCGTTCAGCAATGCCTTTCGGATCAGGACCTCGATGGTGTCGTAGTCCACCATATAGTCCTGGTAGGAACGTTCCTTATGACCATGGCCTTGTTCCTTGGCGATCTCCTCTTCCATGACGAAGAAGGAATCGGTCGGCACTGGATAGCGGAAGACCGAGGCGATCTCCAGGATGCGTCTTTCCGCGATCTCCAGCTTGGACTGCACCTCTTGCTCGATGAACAAGCGGATGTTCTTGCCCAGAGCCAGCTTGGGGTCCTCCACCAGTTCCATGAAGAAGGGGTGGCCTTTGGTGATGCGGTAGATGTCTTCAAGCGCTTCCTCGGGCAGTGCGCGGTCGCGCATCAGGCGCATGCTGCTTTCCCGGTCCAAACCACCTAGATGGATCTCCACCACCACTCCGTTCATGACCGCGCTACGGTGGTAGAAGGCCAACGATTCCCGGCTGGTGCATATCAGCTTGATGTTAGGGGTGGCCTCGAGCGTGCCCACCAAGGCGCCCAGAAAATCCAACACCCCCCGCTCCGACTTGTGCACATCATCCAGGATGATGAGCGCGGTCACATCTCTTAGGTCCGTCTCCAGGAGTTGACTGATCTCGCCTAGATTGGGGGCTTCGGTCTGAGTCAGGTACCACTCCAATCCTTTCTTCCCCAGCTGGGAGAGGAACTCGGCGATAGGCCGCAACAGTCCCTTGAGGTTCATCCACTCATGGATGTGGAACCAGAAAGTGTTCACCCTTTCCCGTCGGTCTTGCGCGAACTTGGCCAATAGGGTAGTCTTGCCGATGCCCGCGATGCCTTGGACCACGACCAGGCGGGTGACCTCCGAGTCAACGAGCTCGTTAAGGCGGGCCAGCTCCTCTTCCCGACCGTAGAACACGCGGATCGTTGGCTTCCGGTCAGTGAAATCGACGAACCTTCGTTCCTCCTTGATCTTGCCTTCGTGGAAGGAGGCACAGTCGAAGCGACCCCTCTCTATTCCCAAGGCCAGCTCCACCAAGGAAAAGCGCCTCGGCAGGTACACGCCCACCCGACCGAACTCCTCCCGGTGCTCCTGACCTTGCATGTCCACCACCAGGATTTCGATCGCCTCCACTTCCTTCTTCAGGGCCAAAGACTCTTCGAACCCTCGATGGGTAAGGAAGTAGACCTTGCGCGTGCTGGACAGCCCCTTGACATGCTTGTTCTGGATCTCCAACGCTCCCGCCGCAGATAGTTCGGTGACGAGCTTGGTCATGTTGTTCCTTCCCACACCCACGGCGATGGCTATGCCATCTTGGGTCACCCCTTTAGGAGCATCGGCATCCTGGCAGAAGCGATGGAAGGTGAGAAGGTGGAGCAGGACCTTCTCCTTGATGGTGAGGAACGATTTGCGCGAGGTCCGGTTCACGCCACTGATTCGCTGTCCGATGAAAAAAAGATTCTGCTTTGAAAAGTAGCATGCTCAAATGAGCTTTATATAGGGTGGATGGCCCTCGAATGAGACGCGAACCTTAAGGAGGCATGAGAGTCGTGATCAACAAGAACGAACGTAGGATCTCCTTGCTCGTCGAAGGCTATCCTCGACTGGGATTCCAGCTGTACTCCAGGTTGCTGAAGACCGGCGTGGATGGGGTGTGCGTGAGTCGGATGCATCCAGAGTATGTCATGCAGAAGTACGACCTGCCAGAGGCACGCTGCTTCTGGCTAAGCAGCTGCAAGGGCAAGGACGTCATGCAGCCCAAGGTCCTGAGCCAGATCTCCAAGTCCCTGCGCGGAGCCATCAAGCAAGGAAAGCAAACGGCCGTCTTCTTGGATGGTCTGGAGTACCTTCTTCTCTACAACGATCTGAACAAGGTCATGGGATTCCTCAGGGACATGGAAGCGAGCCTACTCAAGCAAAACGCCGAAATGCTGGTGAGCATCGATCCCCTGACCTTCGAGCAGCGCGACCTGGATCAGTTGTTCTCCGTTTTCCCGCGCCTGAAGGCAGAGGAGCTCGACGCGATGCTGCCTAGTTCACAACCTCAGCAAAGCGTCGCAGCCGCGCCATTGAGCGTAGGTCAAACAGTCTAGGATCGAGCGCCACCAGGAGTATCGATCCGCTTTCCATCGCTATGTCGTTGAGCTGCTCGAAGAACATCTGCAGCCGGTGAAAGTCGTTGAAGAGTGCCAGGTACTCAATCCCGTCGATGATGATGATGGCGCGCTTGTTCCCGTTGGCGAACGTGAGCACCTGGTGCACCAAGCTCTGCAGCTGATCTGGAGGAATGTTGCGTTCTCCGGGCCTCTCGCTGAGCCAAATGGTATCCACCTTCTTACCGGCCCAGCGCTCGCCGATAAGGTCCGGATGCATTCGTGAGATGCACATCACATTGCTGCCGGAGAAAACGAAATCCTGCGCAATTTGCATGGCTTTGTCGATTCGTTCGCCCATCACCAGATAGGTGCGGCCATAGTCGAAAGCCATGACCACCTTTCCAGAACTGAGGGTTACGGTGGCGTAACGACTATCCGCGTTCCTGGGCGTCTCAGCGATCAAACCTCAACACACCGACCTGGGCCGCGACCGTTGGCGAACGGGCGTCCAATTAATGGCTAGCAGGTATCAAATACTTATCGCATCGCCCAGCGGGCTATGGATGCCCTTGTACGCATTTCATAGCTCCATCGAGTCTCGCCGAGGCTGGTCATGCCCGGTTCGAGGTCTCTGCTTCTCAGATGCGGACGACCCTGCCGCCCGCCTGGTCGATGGAGGCGACGGCCATCATCGGGGTGTTGTGCGCGTAGGCCATGCTGCCCTCACGGCCAAGGGCGATTACACCTCCTAGTCCCTGCACTCTTTCCTGCAGATAGGCTATCGCTTGGTCGGAAGCCTCCTGCACATCCATGCCCCGTTCCACGTACTCGCACACTCTGCGGGCGATCACGGCCTTCATCAGCGACTCGCCCCAGCCCGTGGCGGACACTCCAGCGGATCGATTGTCCGCATAGTTGCCGCAGCCCACCAAGGGGCTGTCGCCCAATCTGCCGGCCATCTTGTTGGGCGTCCCGCCCGTGGAGGTCGCGGCGGCGATGTTGCCTCGTTCGTCCAGGGCGACCGCTCCCACCGTTCCTTTGCGTGAATAGCGTCCACGTGAGTCCTCGAAGACCTCTTTTGGTCGGAAGTTCTGGCGTTGCTGTATCTCCTTCCATCTCTCCAGCTCTCTGTCAGTGAGCAGTTCATGGGTCTCAACCTGATCCATGCCTATGGAACGGGCGAAGCTCAAGGCCCCCTCACCCACCAGCATGCAATGTTGCGTCCTCTCCATGACCATTCGGGCCAGGGTGACCGGATGCAGGATATGCTGCACCGCCCCCACTGCGCCGAAGCTGAGGGTGTCGCCGTTCATGATGATGGCGTCCAGCTCCACCTCGCCCTCCAGGTTCAGGAACGAGCCTTTGCCGGCGTCGAACGTGGGATCGTCCTCCATCACCTTGACCGCTGCCTCCACCGCATCCAGGGCTGAGCCTCCTCCGACCAGGACGGAGTGGCCTTCCTCGACGGCTTTGCCACAGCCCCGCTTGTGCGCTTCCCACGTCCGTTCCGGTATGTCCCAAGCGCCTCCATGGACGATGATGCATGGTTTCATTGTCGGACTTCCGTGAGCGTCTACCTTCGCAGGATGGTTGATTGCCGCGGGCAGGATAATTGCTTTTGCTCAGTAACGGACTGGAGAAGAAAAAAAGGGGGAAAGGGCGCCTGCCGAGGAGCAGGCGTTCGAGTTTCAATGAGTATGCCCATTCATCTGCCCGCTCAGGTACGAGGCGTATCCGGACATGTCCAGAAGTCCGTGGCCCGAGAGGTTGAAGACGATGACCTTCTTCTGGTTCTCCTTCTTCGCCTTCAAGGCCAGATCGATGACGGCCCGGATGGCGTGGGTGCTCTCCGGCGCGGGGATGATGCCCTCCATCCTGGCGAACATCAGGCCAGCGGAGAAGGTGTCGTTCTGATCTATGGCCATGGGCGTCACCAATCCCTGCTTGGTGGCCGCGCTGACGGTAGGCGCCATTCCATGGTACCTCAGTCCGCCGGCGTGGATAGGCGAGGGCATGAAGTCGTGGCCCAGGGTGTACATCTTGAACAGGGGGGTCATGCCTGCCGTGTCGCCGAAGTCGTAGCGATACTCTCCCTCGGTGAGCGAAGGAACGGCCACAGGCTCCGCGGCGATGAACTCGGTATGCACCTTGCCCTTGATCTTCAGCCCCATCATGGGGAAGGAGAAGCCGGCGAAATTGCTGCCGCCGCCGACGCAGCCGATCATGTAGTCAGGCACGGTGTCTATCATCTCCATCTGCTTCACCACCTCCTGTCCGATGACGGTCTGGTGCATCATGACATGATTGGCGACGCTTCCGAGCGAGTATTTGGTCTTCTGACCCTTAACGCAGGTCTCGATGGCCTCGCTTATGGCGATACCCAGGGAACCGGTGTTCTTCGGGTTCTCCTTAAGGAGCTTCTGGCCAAAGTCCGTGACCGTGCTGGGCGACGGATGCACCTTCGCGCCGTAGGTCTCCATGACGTAGCGGCGGTAGGGCTTCTGGTCGTAGCTGACGCGCACCATGAACACCGTGCAGTTCAGGCCGAACATGCTGCACGCCAGGGCCAATGCCGATCCCCATTGCCCGGCGCCCGTTTCCGTGGTGAGGTTCTCGATGCCCTCCTTCATGTTGTAGTAGGCCTGCGCCACCGCGGTGTTGGGTTTGTGGCTTCCAGTGGGGCTGAGGTCCTCGCGTTTGAAGAAAATTCTCGCGGGCGTATTGAGCGCTTTCTCCAGGCGAATGGCGCGCACCAGCGGACTGGGCCTATTGAGCATTATCAGCGCCTGGCGCACCTCGTCCGGGATGTCGATATACCTTTCCTCTGACATCTCTTGCCGAATGATCTCGTCCGGGAAGATGGCCCGGAACTCCTCGAACTTGATCGGCTCCTTCGTCCCTGGATTGAGGGGAGGGGGCAGCTTCTCAGGCAGGTCAGCGGCGATGTTGTACCATTTCTTGGGGATGTCCTCTATGCCGAGGGTCACTCTGATATCGGAGCTTTGATGCTTCATTGGCCGAGGATAACAACGGAGGCATATATAACATTTCTGTCTAACAATGTATATTATTGTTCAATAAGCAAATTACCAGATGACACGATACAACCATGTCAAAGGAACTAAGAAGAAGAGACCGACTTCACGCCTCATCGATTCATGAGGGGGGGAAAAGCATTGGGAGGAAAGCTTGTACCATTGGGGGGTGAAGCCGGTTGTCCGTCCCTTCGAGCGGACTCGCCCCGAGTCACCTCGGAGCGACATTCTATTCTACCGCCCGGCATATAAACATGCTTTTCCGGCAATCAGGCCTGATTCCCAGGGCTTCAAGATAGCCAGCTAGCCGATTGCATAGCCACATGCTGGACACACCAGGGCGTCCTCTTCCAGTCTTAGGGACGAACCGCAGTCCGGGCAAGAGCCATAGGTCGTGCCTGCGGTCAGCACCTGAGCTGGTCTCGAGCCCTCCCGGAAGACGGTGATGCCTTTGCAGCCGAGATGGTGAGCCAGCAAGTATACCGAGCGAATGTCCTCCCAGGTGCTATCGGGAGGCAGGTTGATGGTCTTCGATACGGCGTTGTCCACGTTCTCCTGGAAGACGGCCTGCATGCGCACGTGCTCCTCTGGGGTCACATCAAATGCGGTCACGAAGACATCTCGCATGTCTTGGGGGACCGAGCTGAGGTCTTTGATGGAACGGGATGCCGCCAAGATGTCCTGTAGCCTCTCGTCGTCAAAGCCCCTCTTCCTGGCCAATTCCAGGAAATACGGGTGGATCTCTCGCAGGTGCGCCCCATCCATCACGTGCTTGACATAGGAGAGGGCGTAGAGCGGCTCGATGCCGCTGGAACAAGAGGCGATCATGCTTATCGTCCCCGTGGGAGCGATGCTGAGCACGGTGGCGTTGCGTCGAGGGGACTTGTGCACGCTCAGCTCGATGTTCGGGAAATCCCCTCGTTCCTCGCCGATGCGCCTGGAGGTCTCGTCCGCACGACGACGGATGTAAGAGATAAGCCCCCGAGCGATCCGCAAAGACTCGAATGAGCCATAGCGCACTCCCATGCGCACCAGGGCGTCCGCGAAGCCCATGACGCCCAGCCCGATCTTGCGGTTCCCTCGGGCCATCTTCTCTATTTGGGGCAGGGGATACCTGCTGACGTCGATGACGTTGTCAAGGAAACGCACGCCCATGTCCACAACTGCGCCGAGTCTCGCCCAGTCCACCTCGAAGGCTCCACCACGCTCCATCAGCATGCGGTCCAAGTTCACCGAGCCCAGGTTGCAGGCCTCGAAAGGCAGCAAAGGCACTTCGCCGCACGGATTGGTGGATTCGATCTCCCCCATCCCCGGTGTGGGATTCGCCCGGTTGATCTGGTCCAGGAAGACCACCCCGGGATCGCCCGTCAGCCAGGCCCCTCTGCATGCGTCCTCGAGGACCTGGGCGGCGCTCCTCCTCTCCACCTTCGTCATGTTGCGAGGATTGACTAGGTCATAATCCTCGCCCTTGCTCGCCCTTTCTATGAATTCGTCCGTAGCTCCCACGGAGAGGTTGAAGTTGGTGAGCGACCTTAGATCATCCTTGGCGTGGATGAAGACATTGATGTCTGGATGGTCCACCCTCAGGATGCCCATGGAGGCCCCGCGTCTCTTTCCTCCCTGCTTGATTGCTTCCGTGGCCGCGTCGAAAACGCGCATGAACGAAACCGGACCAGAGGCGATACCCATGGTGGATCGGACCAGGTCGCCTGCCGGGCGCAGCCGGGAGAATGAGAAGCCAGTGCCTCCGCCGGTCTGATGGATGATGGCGGCCCATTTGACCGCATCGTAGATGCCTTCGATGGAGTCCTCCACTGGCAAGACGAAGCACGCCGCCAGCTGCTGCATGTCCGTGCCCGCGTTCATCAGCGTGGGGGAGTTGGGCAGGAACTCCAACCGTCCCATGGCGAGGAAGAACTCCTCTTCCTCCTGCTCCACGTTCCGGTCATCATCGTAAAGTGAGTTGGCGGCGGCAACGCACCTGGCCACTCGACGGAAAAGCTCATCGGGCCTCTCGATCGGCCGGCCGGTGGCGTCCCTAAGCAAGTAGCGTCTTTCCAGCACGACCATGGCGTTCTCGCTCAACTCGGCGAAGGCGCTTCCGGCCATAATGGACGCTATTCAAGCTGAGGGTAGATATGCGTGTCGCCCTCCCTACCGCACGCATATATACCGCCAAGGAAGGTATGGTCTTGGAGTCGGGGACGATGCATTACGGCATAAGCACGAGACTTCCTCCCGAGAAGGTCATCGAGAAGGCCGTGGACTTTTTTGGCAAGCTTGGGCTCGAGGTCAAAGAACGCGACGCCTGCACTCTGCTGATGGAAGGCGGAGGCGGGTACATCGACCTGAGCGCCAGTGCTGGCAAGGAGACCGACGTGGACATCGTCACCCAGGAATGGAACGCTCAGGTGAAGCAGTTCCTCCAACGCATATCATGATGAGGGAATAAGGATGGACGAGAAAGGATCGGCCGGCAATCTGGTCAGTATCGAACCGGGGAAAGAATACACCGTCCGCATCGTGGACCGTGGAAAGCAAGGTGATGGGATCGCCCGTGTCGGCGGACTGATACTGTTCGTGCCCGGCACTGCGCCTGGAGATGAGGTGAGGGTGTTGGTCACGCGACTCGGGCGCAACTGCGCCTTCGCCCAGCGGATCGTCGAAGGAGAGGCGGCGGGCGATACGGAGAAGAAGTCGGAAGAATAGAAGCTACTGCCTTCCCGCTCGGAAGTCGCTCTTGAAATCCCTGCCGCGCACGTAGACGTTCGGAACGAACTCCAGCAATCTCCGTGCCATGGCCACCATCTCCCCTTCGGCCGGGGAAGGAGTGTCGATGCCATCGAAAGGGGCGTCGTTCTCCGGTACGCTCAAGAACTGGATGAGGTAGACCTCGGTGGCCGTTCCCGCGATCTGGTCTCCCAGGCGTTCTACCTTGTCCAGGGTGACGTATCCTGGGATGACCCGGATCCAGACCCTCACTTTAGCGCCTCGGAGCACTTCCATGCTGTGCTTCAACGATGACGCATACTTCTCAGCCCTCTCCCGGGAAAGCCCGGTGAGGGTAGCCATACAGTCCAGATCGTCCAAGGGGCACTTGATCTCCAAGACATACATGTCCGCTAGACCGAGGGAATCGCGCAGGAACTGGGGGTCATGGCCGTTGGTCTTCAGCGTCACCCTCCGGTTCATGCGTTTCAGGCGTCGCAGCAGCTCTAGCAGTTCTTTTTTCTGGACCGTGGGCTCCGCGCCACCTATGTAGACCTCTTCCACCTTCGGATCGGCTATGAGATCTAGCACCTCTTGAAGCTCATGCTCCGTCCTCGGCTGCTTCAGGTGGGTGCAATAACCGCAACGAAGCTGACAACCATAGAATTGCACGCTCACTCTTTTATCCTCTTTCTTGAGGCCGATGAGCTTCACGTCTTCGCTAGGGATTTGCTTGGGTTTATGGTTTTCCTTCGCCTAGCCTAAGGCGCTTCCAACTTTCTGCCAACGTTCTTTCGATCACCCTAGGCACGGCTGTCGATGGTGCGGTCCGCGATCACTCTGTCCAGAATGGGCTGAAGGCAGGCGTCCATGCCTTTCGCATGGTACGCTCCGCGAATCTAGTCGTTACTTATGAGTCGGCTTCGCAGACTGAGCTGACGACCTCGTCGGAGATCTTCTCCAGCTCTGTGAGCGTGTTCTCTTGGTACATCTTGGGGTCCAGGGAGATGAGCAGGTTGGTCCCATTTGACGAGACCTTGCTCTGAGCCCGTCGCAGGACGTCGATGACCGGGCGCAGTCCGTTCCACATCTCCAGCACGTCGATGCCGTTGAGCGCGATGATCCCGTCCGGGCTTTCCGCTAGGAACTCGTCCACTCTCTTCTCGAAGATCCCTAGGTTCATCGGCGGGATGCAATCCGGCTCCTGTCTCGGGCTGAGCCACAAGGTATGCAGGATGCTCGGATCGAAATCGAACTGCGTCCTCAATTGCGCGGGCGAATGCTTCGAGATGTACAGGGTCGGCCGTCCCCCGCGGAGCTCCGTTCTTAGGATCTGATGCGTTCGCAGCGGCACTCTCTCCTTGAACAAGTAAAGCCTGCCCGAAGTAATCTTCACCCTTGTCCTCCCCTTTCCTAGAAGGAATCGAGGTTATGTCGGTTCAATTAGGTTGCCCGTCTCTTTGTCGGGCGATCGCTCGTTTTCCCGCCAAAAAAACGATTGTTAAGAACGAACGATGAACGAGGACAAATGATTACGTAATTCCATTTTGACTAGGCATCTATCTAATTCATTCAATCTCAATGGACGAACGGATTGTTTTCGCCACCTGCGTTGATCGACACATCCTTCGAGTCGACCTGGCAGAGGCGAGACACACTCGACCGCCTACGGCTCATCGACAAGCAAGCTGACCGGATGAAGGTGAGGGCCAGGTGAGGGTAATAGGCCCCCTTCTGTTTCAGGCGGCATTCAACTAAGCACCCTACCCGCCGGTCCTGAGAGGTCATCCCGGCTGTTTGGGCTTGCTCGGGTGGGGAGTCGCCGTTTCACCAGATCCCTGACCAACGTCACCGCCAAGCGGATCATCCTCGGTCGGGGCTGTGCCGTTTCTGTGCCCTTGCCCAGGCTCTCGCCTGACCACTCGCGTGGTCCACCTTTCTCATCGAGGGGGGACCTTCCTCAGCCGGACCGAAGTCCTACCGTCGGCCGCCCTCCCTCTCCTGGCGACGCAGCCTAGCTCGGAAGCTGTATTTAAGTTTCGTGGGAGAGGCCTATTGGCCTGTTCTTCGGCCCGCTGGAATGGATCGACCACTGGACTACGAAAGCTTAATTAGTCATGCAGTATTCCCAACAGCGCAAGCAGGGGTAGCCAAGCCTGGCCAAAGGCGCTAGATTGAGGGTCTAGTCCCTAGCGGTCCGTGTGTTCAAATCGCACCCCCTGCACCACCATTTTTGCGTGCTGATGCGGCTTTAAGCTACCAGTAAGTCTTGAAAAAGAAATAGAAAGGAAGGGGTTTGCGTCACTTCTTCTTTCGCATGTAGAGCAGAACGGCCACCAGCACTAAGGCGATGGCGAGCACAGCCGCCAATATGAGCATCGTCATATCGCCTGCCGGGCTGACAGGTTGAGACACCAGGGCTGAGACAGCTGAGCAATTGGTCCCTACCCCGATAGCGTTCACGGCACTCACCTTATACCAGTAGGTCTGGCCGTTGGTCAAGCCTGTGTCTGTGTAGGTGAGCGCAGAGGGCGAGGCGATTAAGGAATAGGTGCCGCCGGAGGTCGTGGATCGGTACAGCTTATAGCCGGTAATCGGCGAGCCGCCATCGCTTGCCGGCGTGGTCCAGGTCAAAGTGACCGAGGTGTTGCCCGGCGCAGCAGTGAGGTTGGTGGGAGCGCCTGGGGCCATGGGTATTACTGCACCCATCATCAATCCATTCCAAACGCCCCCTGGAGCCGGGAAATTCGAGGTGGCGTATGCGTGGCCTCTTATTGCTGCGTCCGTACCGAGTATCCAATCCTCACCAACGTCGGTCGGCGCATCGAGTACTAGGAATGTTATTGATAACAGGGATGTACAGGAGTAGAACGTGCCATTCCCAATGGACGTGACGTTGCTTCCTATGGTCACAGAGGTCAGGGAGGTGCAGACGGCGAATGCATAGTTGCCAATGGAGGTGACGCCAATGGGTACGATTACGGAGGTTAGGGATGTGCAATTATAGAACGCACCGTCCCCGATGGAAGTGACGTCGCTTCCCATGGTCACGGAGGTCAGGGCGGTGCAGCAGTAGAATGTATAGTTGCCAATGGACGCAACGCCGCTTCCCATGGTCACGGAGGTCAGGGCGGTGCAATAGGAAAACGCATAATCCCCGATGGACGTTGTGCTGCTGGGGATATCCACGGAGAGGGACACACCGTCTTTGAACGAACGTTCCTCGATGGACGTGCTGCTGCTTCCTATGGTCACTGAGGTCAGGTTGGTGCATGTGGCGAACGCATAGCTACCGATGGAGGTGACGCTACTAGGGATGGTCACGGAGGTCAGGGAGGTGCAGTAGTAGAACGCAGAATCCCCGATGGAGGTGACGCCGATAGGAATGGTCATGGATATCAGGGATATGCAGGAGTCGAATGCATGATCCCCAATAGACGTAACAGGTTTCCCATCGATCATCCCCGGTATCGATACGATACCACCGGGCCCGTGGTATCCGGTGATTTCAACTTCGGTGTCGCCATTGATGAGCCTATAATCAAAATCATAGGATGGGGTCGCGCTTACCGCAGAGCATAAGGTTCCTTCGCCAGCAGAATTCATGGCACTCACCTTGTACCAGTAGGTCTGGTGGTTTGCAAGGCCTGTGTCTGTGTAGGCGAGTACGCTACCTAGCGTGGTGAGCAGCGTCTCCCCGCCCAAACTCGTACCGCGATATACCCTGTAATTGGTGATCGGTGCGCCGCCGTCGTTGGCGGGAGCGGACCAAGTCAAGTTGACCTGGAATAATCCGGGCGTCGCTTGCAGGTTTTGTGGGGCGGAGGGCACGGTGACCGTCAGACGGGGCGTCGCCGATGCTTCGCTGGAATTCGGTCCTGCGCTCTGAGCGTTCTCCGCCCTCACCATATAATAATAGGTCTGGCCATTGGTTAGGCCGGTGTCATTGAACCAAAGTCTGAGGCCGGCGTTAACGAAGAAGGTCTCCGCTCCGGATATCGCACCCCTCCACACCTGATAGTCCGTGACGGCGCTACCACCTTCGTTGGAGGGTGCCTGCCATGTGAGGTTGATGAAGGCGTCGCCAGGACTGGCCTGAAGATCCTGAGGTGCGGTCGGGGGTCCGATCGGGTTGGCATTTAGTTCGTTGGACTGAGCTCCCTCACCAATGGAGTTCACGGCGCTGATCTCGTAGTAGTAGGTCTGGCCGTTTATGAGCAAGGTGTCTGTATAGGTGAGGAAGTTGCCGAGCGACGTGAGAAATGCCTCTCCTCCCGAGGTCGTGCCGCGATACACCCTGTAGTTGGTGACCGAGGCGCCGCCGTTGTCGACGGGAGCGGACCAAACTAGGACGACCTGGGTGTCGCCCGGCGTGGCGGAATCTATGGTCGGCGCCGATGGCACGGTGGCGGGGGTGGCCGAGGCTTCATCTGACTGAGCCCCTTCTCCGACCGAGTTCACGGCACTGACCTTATAGTAGTAGATCTGGCCGTTGGTGAGCGAGGTGTCTGTGTAGGTGAGGACGTTACCCCCGGTCGCTAGCAATGTCTCCCCGCCTGAGGTCGTGCTGCGATACACCCTGTAGTTGGTGATCGAGGCGCCGCCGTCGTTGGCGGGAGCGGACCAAGTCAAGTTGACCTGGGTGTCGCCCGGCGTGGCTGAACCCATGGTCGGCGCCGACGGTACGGTGGCGGGGGTGGCGTTGAGCTCGTTTGATTGCACCCCCTCCCCCACCGAGTTCACGGCACTGACCTTATAATAGTAGGTCTGGCCGTTGGTGAGCGAGGTATCTATATAGGTGAGGACGCTACCCACGGTCGTTAGCAAGGTCTCCCCGCCCGAGGTCGTGCCGCGATACATCTTGTAGTTGGTGATCGAGGCTCCGCCATCGCTGGAAGGAGCCACCCAAGCGAGGACGACCTGAGCGTTGCCGGGCGTGGCCGAGGTAAGCGTCGGGGCGGTTGGTACAGTGGAAGGAGTGGCCGAGACTTCATAGGACGAAGCTCCCTCTCCCACCGAGTTCACGGCCGAGACCTTGTAGAAATAGGTCACTCCGTTGGTGCGGCCAGTGTCGGTGAAGGTGAGCACGTTGCCGACGGTGGTAAGATACGTCTCGGCGCCGGACGAGGTCCCACGATATACCTTGTAGTTGATGATTGCCTGCCCGCCGTCATCAAGCGGGGCGGCCCAGTCGAGCACGACCAGGGCGTCACCGGGGGTGGCTGCTAGTCCTGTTGGAATGCCTGGAGTAGAGCGGGGCATGACGGGACCGACCTCGGATGAGAGGACGCCCTCGCCAACGGCGTTGACCGCGCTCACTTTGTAATAGTAGGTCTGTCCGTTGGTCAAGCTTGTATCAGCATAAGTGAGCACGTTGCCTAAGGTGGCGCGCAGTGCCTCGGCGCCTGACGTCAGGCTGCGGTATACCTTGTAGCTGGTGACGACGCTGCCATGATCGGCAGCGGCGCTCCATGTCAGCGTAACCTGCGTATTGCCAGGCGTGCCCAGGAGATCGCCTGGCTGTCCTGGAACGGTCGCTGTGGGCGTAGCCGAGTCTTCGCCGGTAAGGAGGCTCTCGCCAACCGCGTTCACCGCGCTGATCTTGTAGTAATAGGTGACCCCCCAGCTCACGCTGGTGTCGTTGTAGGAAAGCGCAACGATGCCGATGGTATGATAGAGCGTCTCTCCGCCCGATGAGGTGCCGCGATAGATCTTGCAGCCAGTGATGGCGGAGCCCCCGTTGAGCGCGGGCGCCAGCCAGGTGAGAGTTACCTTTCCGCTGCCACCGGTGGCCTGGAACTCGCCCGGTGCCATCGGCACGTAGCTCAACTTGGCATACTTGGCATCATTGTTTATGGAATCATAGTAGGCGAGATGCGCCCCTGCGTCCGAATCGGTGGCGATGGAGGTCTGGAAGCTCGAGTAGAAGACGCTCCCTTGGTCCACCTCGTCGAATGTCCAGCCATTGTTTCGATAAGCGGCCACCTCAATGTGGCAGTGAGTGAGGGGACCGCTGCCGTGCACCCTCTGATATGAGATGAATACTTGCTTCTCTGAGTCCACGGCGATGCCGGTGTAGCCACCGTACGCGTCCCCGCCGTTGCTCGTCACGTTCTCAAGGGTGAACGCTCCCCCGGCCACTTCCTGGTGTGCGTATCGTATATACTGGGTGGCGTTGCTTTCATAGCTTATGTGAGCGCGGTTAATGCTGTCGACGGCGATTTGCGCCCCCACGCCTACATCCCCTGCCTCCACCTGTGTGTAGGACCAGTTCGTCTCGGACCTGACAGCATACCACAATCCGAGGTTCGGGTCCTCGCCCGGGGCGGAGGGGTTTGGCATGACGGGTCCGTGTTCGGTCTGCGTGCCCCAGGTCGCCACCTTTGGCACGCCGTCCGGGCCGATGGCGATGCTGTTGTAGCCCCCTCCATATGAGTAGTCCGATGATTGAATGATCTCCACCGAGAACGACCCGCCCACATTGGTGGCGTAGAATGGATGGACTGACTCTCCATCGGAGTTGCCGTAGACGATGTGCACGTTGTTGCTCGGGTCGATGGCGATGTCGGTGCAGTAGCCATGGTAGTGGCCGGCATCCTTGCCGATCCAGGTCTCAACAGACCAGTCGGCGGTTTTATTGCGATAGCCGACCCAGGCATCCCCGGTGGCCTCTTCGTAAATGAGGTAGGAGATGTGAGGGTGGTCGTAGGAGTCGAGGGCGATGGAACAGTACTCTCCCTTCCAGTAACCGGTTTCGCTGGCCACCGTCTCCACGGACCAATAGCCTAGTGAGTTGTTGGCATATTTGAGGGTGTGGCTGGTGGCATTGAAGTACACCATGTGCACGAAGCCATTGCTGTCGACAGCGATAGAGGAGTACATGCCGACGTCATCGACACTGTCCACCGTACTGGTCGAGCTGACCTGCGCGGACGCCGGCGTCGCGAACCAAGCCGGCACGATCAATGCAGCCATAATGAATATCGAAGCGTAAATGACCGCCTTGAACGACCTCAAACCATCCCCACCTCTTGTCCTCCGAGCCTGAGCCCCCTGGAGAGGGGCTGGATCGTAGGGCGTGCGCCGCAATCAGTGCAGCCCGACCTCGGACGATGAGATCGCTGGTATTCGAGACCCTATCGCTTTCCCCCCAATAGGGACCTGGTCAATAGCACTAGTCAAGAAGTACTTAATTATTGTTCCTTATAGGTCCGGATGGATATTTTTCATCGATGCTCGATCAAATGGTCGCGCGTCGATGAACCACTGCGACGCTTATTCCATGTATATTGGCAAGCCCGCGCTGAGGACGCCTTGAGTTACTGAAGAGCAATCGGCAAATGCGGAGATCCACATCGTTAATCTTTTCTCAAGCCATGAATGCAATGCAAGTGTTTGTTCCTGTCCATTTCATGAAAGCCTTTCGAATCGACCGCGATGCATCATCGGCATTTATGAAGAGCCCCATCATGAAAAGGATCTTTCACGCTGGTCTTAGGCGGCGCACGACCTCATCCGCGAACGCGGTCGTGCTGTGGACACCACCTGCATCTGGCGTGGCGATTCCATCCGTGTAGGTCGCAATGAGCGCCTTCTCGATGCGGTCCGCCTCATCGCACATCCTTAGATGCCGCAGCATCATCGTGGCCGATAGTATCGTGGCGGTAGGGTTCGCGATGCCCTTGCCTGCAATGTCCGGGGCTGAACCATGGCACGGCTCGAATAGAGCGTAGCGATCTCCGATATTGCCGCAAGGGGTGAAACCCAGGCCTCCGACCAGCGCAGCCGCTTCGTCTGACAGGATATCTCCGTACAAGTTCAAGGTCACGACGCACTGGAACTCATGTGGCTTCGTGATCAGCGCGGCCGCCGCCGCATCCACCAGCATCTCCCTTGCCTCCAGGCCGGTCCCCTCCATTTCTTCGAAGAACACCCGCCGGAATAGACCATCTGACTTTCGGATGACGTTGGCCTTGTGCACGCAGTGTATGCGCTTCAGCCCACGTCTCATGCAGAGGTCGATGGCGTAGCGGACGATGCGGCGGCATGCCTTCTCGCTCACCTTCCTCTCCAGGATGATGGCATCGCCCTCCTCCCTTTCCACGCCAGTGTACATGCCCTCGGTGTTCTCACGCACCAGTATCATGTCGATGTCCACCACCCCGATGTTCGGGATGATCTTCTTGGCCGGTCGGACGTTCGCGTAGAGATCGAGCTCTCGCCGGAGGAAGAGCAAAGGAGATCGGTAGTCGGGGTCGGCAATAGGGGTGGTGATAGCTCCGAACAGCACGGCATCGGAGCCCTTGATGATCTCCAAGGTCTTGGGCGGCAGGAACCAGCCGTAGATGGCGTTGCACTCCAGTCCCATATGCGCCGGGACAAGCTCCAGATCGCTGGTGACGGCCTGGAGCACCCGCACCGCCTGAGGGATGACCTCTTTGCCTATGCCGTCCCCCTTGATGACCACGACCCGCTTCACCGGGAGCCACCCAACCTGTCTATGAGGCTCGCCACCACCATGGGCAGGGTGATGGTCGCGTCCCCATCCACCGTTATCTGGTCCGCCCCCTCCTTGACCTTGCCCCAGGAGACCGCCTCTCTGACCTGAGCGCCGGAGAGCGAGCCGTCGTACTCGGTAGCGGTGGTCAAGTAGACAGCGTGGTCGAGGCCTCCGCGGAACTGATTCCACCAGATCGTATGATGCTTGGAGATCCCACCCCCGACGATGATCGCGCCCGTCTCCTTGGCCTCGAAGGTGATGTCCGAGAGCTCCTGCTCGTCGCGGAAGAGGTCGATCTTCAGGGCGCGATGGGTCTGCCAGTACATCCAGAGTTGGCTGCCGAAGGAGCCGTCGGTGATGCCAGGGACATAGATGGGCACTCGGTTCTTGTGGCACCAATGCAGGAGCGATCCCTCATCTTCGATGCGTGAGCCGACCTGATCGATGAGCTCCCAGGTGGAGATGGAATCCTTGCCCCGGAGGATCTCCTCGAACATGGGGATGAGCTTTTTCTCCAGGATCAGGCCGTAGCTTTCGTCAGGAACGAGCACGTTGCCCAACCGATTGATGCCTTTGTGCCGGAGGTCGGCATCGTCCATGAAGAAATCGCCGTGATAGTAATTCTTCCAGGTGCGGGCCAGGTCGTGGTCCAGGGTGCCGCAGGTGGTGATGATGACGTCCACCAGCTTCCTCTTGACCAGCTCTACGATGACGCCGCGGGTGCCAGTGGCCATGATGCAAGCTGGGAACGAAAGGAAGATGGTGCAATCTCGCCTCATCATCTTCTCGATGATGTCCACCGCATCTGCCAGCTTGCGGCCGGTGAAGCCTCCTGATTGCTTCAGTTCCCTGACCAAGGAGTCGGCGGTCATGCCATCGATCAGCTGTATGTCCCTAACCGGCCTCTGCTTCGTCATCCTGCATCTACTCCGCCTTGGACGAGAGGCATCCTCAGCAAAATAAATATTGCCAACGTCGATAGACCACGGGAGGGACGAAAGATGACGCCGGCGAGCCTGATCAAGGAAGTGATGGTTAAGGAAGTGGTCACGGTCAGACCGGAGATGACCTTGCAGCAGGTCTCCCGCCTCTTCTTCGAGCGCCACATCTCGGGAGCGCCAGTGGTGGACGATGAGGGCAAGATACTGGGCGTTATTTCCGAGACCGACGTTCTCAAAGCGGTGAAGACCTATGAGAAACGATTGAGCATGGTCTATCCCTCAGCATCGCTCTTCGGCGTCTCATTCCAATCCAGCTACAAGGAAACCGAGATGGCCGAGGCCATCGCGCGGATCCAGGACATCAAGGTGCAGGAGGTCATGACCCGCGACGTCTACGTCCTAGGACCGGAGGACACCATCCAAAGGGCCGTGCTCATCATGAACGCCTTCGGCGTGAATCGGATCCCGGTGGTCGAAGGCACCCGCGTCGTGGGCATCCTCACCCGGGCGGACGTCATCCGCTACCTGGGAACGGTGGATATGGACCACCTGATCAGAACCAGCTCAGAAAAGCCTAAATCGGGCTAGCCCTCTCGGGAAGGAGGATAGCTTGAAGAAAGTCCGGGCAGCGATGCTCTCCATCTACAGCAACACCACTCTGGTGGGCCTAAAACTGGTCGTCGGGATCATGATGATGTCGGTGAGCGTGCTGTCCGAGGCCATCCATTCCATGATCGACCTGATCGCCGCGATCATAGCCAACTACTCGGTGCGCAAGGCCACCATCCCGGCGGATGCCGATCATCCCTATGGTCATGGTAAGTACGAGAACTACGCCGGAGTGGTGGAGGCGATATTAATCCTCCTCGCTGCTGGCCTGATCATCTACGAGGCATCGCTCCGCCTTTTCAACAACGCGCCGGTGGAGTTCGTCTGGGCGGGCATCGTAGTCATGGGCATATCGGTCGTGGCGAACACCCTGGTGTCGCGGCAGCTCATCCGGGTCGGGAAGGAGGAGGATTCCATAGCCCTCATCGCCGATGGCATGCACCTGCGTACCGACGTCTACACCTCTCTGGGAGTGTTCCTGGGTTTGATCATAATCCAAGTGACGAACCTCCCCATTCTCGACCCTCTCGTGGCAATCATGGTGGCCGTGCTCATCATCCGGGCGGCGTACGAACTCACCAGGGAATCGAGCAAGGGCTTGGTGGACGAATCCTTGCCTCCGAACGAGGAGAAGGTCGTGCGCGAGGTGCTGGACCAACACTCGTTCCAGTTCGTGAACTTCCATGCGCTCAGGACCAGGAAATCCGGGGCGGAGCGTTTCATCGACCTGCACCTGGTCGTGAACCGACAGATGTGCATCCTGGACGCCCACCAGCTGTGCGAGGACCTGGAGAAGGACATCGAGGCGAGGCTGCCCCACACCAACGTGCTCATCCATCTCGAGCCATGCGAGGACAAGGATTGCCCCTATATCAAGGGCGAGAAGTTCGTCAAGATCGATGCGGGGAAGAAGTGACGAGGACCCGAGCTAGCGCATATTAAGTATCTGGCCGGGAATGCAGGGCTGGATGGCAGACCTTAGGCGAGTGGCGATATACGGGGGCTCGTTCATAGGTCCCTTGGCCGGCAACGCGGTGCTCGCCCTGGTCCCCATACTCAAGAGCGAGTACCACGCCACGGGACCGCAGGTGCTCCTATCCATCACCTTCTTCATGCTGCCCTTCGCGGTCAGCATGCTGTTCACTGGGACCCTTTCCGACATCCATGGTCGGAGGAAAGTGCTCACCCTGGGATATATCATCTACGCCCTGGGTGGGTTCTGCACCGCTTTCAGTCCGGATTTGAGCACGTTCTACATGTCCCGCGCCCTACAGGGGTTCGGGTTCGCCTTCGTGTCGCCTGTCTTGGTCGCATTACTGGGGGATATCGTGGACCCAAAGGAGATCGGTCGGGCGATGGGTTTGCTCGGAGCTGCGACCACCGCCGGCATCGCCCTGGGTCCGTTCATGGCGGGCTTCATCAGCCAGGTGGACTGGCGCTTGACATTCATCACCATCTCTATCCTTTCCTTGTTCATGAACGTCTTGTACCTGGTGGCCTTCAAGGGACATCTGGAGGTGAAGAAGGATAGGAAAGGCACGGGCGCCTTCGCCACGCTCATGAAGGAGGCGTTGGGCGAACGCAAGGTCATCACCCTCTCCTTGGCGGGCTTCATGACGTTCCTCTGCTACATGAGCACCCTGGCATTCATGTCGGACGTGCTCTCCCTGCCTCCGTTGTCCTTGGCGGAGGACCTGATAGGCATCGCCATCGCCTCCGCGGGCATCGCCGGCATCTTCATGGCGCCGGTCGGCGGCTGGCTTGTGGACAATCTAGGTCGATTGAAGGCCGCGATAATCGGCTTCGTCATCATGATGGTGGCCTTCCTGGTGCTCACCCGTGCCGATTCATTCCCGACCTATTCCGCCTCCCTGGCGCTTCTAGGCTGCGGTTCCTCGGTGGTGTGGGCCTCTCTCCTCACCCTGACCGTGGAGGTGATGCCCAGGAGCCGAGGCACGGTCTCGTCCATCTTCAACAGCAGCCGTTTCCTTGGATATGCCGTTGCGCCCGTGCTGTTCGGTCCGGTCTATGTCTCCCTGGGCATGGATTCGATCCAGATGATCGGCGTGTTCATCGCCACTCTCGCCCTGATCGCAACCTGGTTGACGGTACGGGCGATCAGTCCTCGGGTCGTTGGGCGTCCCAATCCTCCAGGACCGAGATGAGCGCCTTCCGGGCGTCCTCCTCGGCGACGTTATTGTCCAGCACCCTCCAGGGCGGTCGGGCCAGGCGAAGGACCTTGCCCCGGGTCCTGTTCAAACTGCCCAGGTCCTCGAACATCTCCTTCCTATGCTCCCGCTGCAAGATGCGTTCGAGTGCGTTCTCCGGCCGCACATCTATGAGCAGCAGGCGTCGGGGGACGGGAAGCACCTTGGCGAAGAAGTCATAGCCCGTCTGCACGAACCGGTCGGGCAGATAGGCCGTGGCCATGAGATAGCGCACGAAGATGACGACGTCGTACTCCGCTCGATCGCGCCTGAGCTTGCGCACGGACGAGAGCACATCCAAGATGAAGAAGATGGTCGCGACCGTGCGCATGGCCCTCCCTCTTCCCTCCAAGCCTCCTCTAGCCACCTTCCCTAGGAAGCCGTCCGAGGGGTGGATGCGAAGGAGCACCTTGCACCCTTTCCTCTCGTAGAGGTCCTTGATCCAGCGGGCATGAGTGCTCTTCCCCGAGCCATCGATACCATCCACCACGATCCAGCGCATGCTTCATCACAACCCGGCCACGAGTAGCAGCCCCGCCGTGCCGAAGGGGATGACCAGATTGTCGTACTGCCCGGGTGTGAGGAGCTCCACCACGGCCACGAATGCTCCGATGAGTAGCGAGTACGACCCCGCCGCGGCGAGGGAAAACTCCGGGACAATGATCAGATGTTGCGCGTTCAGCCAACCGTAGAAAACGAAGACCACGAACGTGGCTAGGGTGGTGGCCACGAATACCGCCGTGGTGCCTTCCAGGGTCTTGGGGCCGCATATCTTTTTCTTACCGAACCTCTTCCCGATGAGGCCGCCCATGCCGTCCCCGTAGGACATGGAGACGATGGCGATGGAGGCGATCAGGCGCTTGTCGAACAGGAAGAAGGCCAGGACGGTCCAGGCGATGGCATAGTAGACCAAACCCAGGTCGTGGCTCTCCCCCGTGGTCTGACCGATGAAGGAATCGCGGATTTTCTTCACCGGGGAGTAGGGCGAGGCGAGGATGAGCAAAGGGATGAAAGGCGCGGCGGCCAGAAGGGCCATTACATAGGAGGAGTCGAACACCCACCAGATGAAGACGATGTTACCTACCATGATGTGCACGAACTTGCGGTGCATCTTGGCATTGCGGACGATCTTAAGCTTAGCCGCCAGAACTATGACCAGGCCCACGTAGGCATACACGGCGACCAGGCCGACGATGTCCCCCTGGGTGAACATGATGGCCACCGAATCGGGATGATGGTTATATTTCTCTTTCCGAACGCCTTCGTGGGAGAGCGACCCCTCATCCGACCGCAAGGCTGAATGTCCCTGGTCACACGAATCACATGAGATAATCAACCGAAAAGGTTTATAAGCGGACCACCCGAATCCATCAGGCGACTGGCATGAACGAGAAAGACCTGATGCTGATGGAGGAGCTTCTGAAGGCCATGGATGCAAGCGGCCTCAACGGCGCCATCCTGGTCGACGTGCCATCCACTCAGTTCGTGCGGTTCAACATCATGCTCCTTCGAGGCCTTTCGCAGGACAGAGGCCTGTCCGGCCTGTTCGTTTCCGTGGACCGGCCGCATCAGTATATGGTGCATCTCCTTTCCATGCATCAGATTAAGGCTGAGCGATTGATGTACATCGACGCCATCTCTCGTTTCTCCGCCGATTGCAAGATCGCTCCGGCCAACGTAGGCTTCGTCGACGGCCCGTTCCACATCGACAAACTACCGGCCGCCATGAGCGAGTACAACCCCTCGGACGATGGCAAGAAGACCGGGCTCAAGGACTGCCGATATGCCATCATCGACAATCTCTCGGCGCTCCTGACCTACAACAGCTTCGGATCGGTGGAGCTTTTCCTCCGCAACTTCGTGAAAGTGTTCGAGAGTCCCCGGAACGCATTGGTGCTTCTGGTCATCGATAAAGAGAAAAGCGCTCCGTTGTATGAATTGGCCAAGACGCTATGCGCGAGCGAGATAAGCTTCCGGCAGACCATCGAAGTAAAAGCATCCGGAGACTCAGGGGTCAAGACGATCACTGACATAACCTACTGCAAGAAGGGATAGAGATGGACAAGAAAAGCGATGAGCGTACGAAGAGGATGGACCTGGTTCGCATCCCTACGGGGATCCCTGGGCTGGACGAGATGATTGAAGGAGGATTCCCGTTCCCGTCCGTGGTCCTCATCTCTGGCCCCGCGGGCACGGGCAAGACCACCTTCGCACTCAAGTATCTCTGCGAGGGGGCGAAGAGAGGCGAGCAAGGGCTGTACTTCACTACTTTGAGCGAGCCGACCCAGTGGATGCTACGATACGCCTCGCAGTTCGACTTCATGGACAGGGATTTCTTCGGAGATCAGATAGTGTACATGGACCTGGGCAACATGATGCGCGAGTTGGACGCTGGCCAGATCCTGGCGGCCATGGAGGAGAAGATCGCTGAGGTGGTGCCCCAGCGCATCGTAATCGACCCCATCACGGTGGTGGGAGGCATGCTCAAGGGGGACTATCGTCTGTTCCTCTTCGATCTCTTCAACCGTTTGAAGAATTGGAACGCGACCACACTGGTCACAGGTGAGGTCGGTCCGGGTGAGGTTTATCCGCCGGAGGTCTCCTACGCGGTGGATGGCATTGTGCTGCTCATGCTCTCAGAAGAGGGTGGAGCCAGGCGGAAGTACTTGGAAGTGCTCAAGATGCGTGGCACCAACCACCTTACGGGGAAGCAGTCCATCGACATCTCCCGGAGCGAGGGCATCGTCGTCCTGAAGGCTAGATTCTGAGCACCAGGACCAATACCGTCAGCACTATGGCCAGCGCAGCTACCAGGGTCATGCGTCCCAGGACCGCCTTGGACACATCCCGGCAGGTGGCCCGGGCCAGGACCAGCTTGTTGATGGAGGAGATGGCCGTGGCCAGGATGGCCGTGACCGCTGCGGTCCCCGGGTCGATCGTACCGACGAAAGCTAGGGTGGACACCGAGGCCACCACCGCCGCCGAAGAGACCATGCCGCCCAGGGCGATCAGGTAGATCGCTTGGCTGCCGAACTGGTTCTGGATCAGAACGTCCACGGCTGATATGGCCACGAAGAACGCCCCGAACTTCAGCGCCGGACCGATGGAGAAGGGCGAGCGGACCTCCAGCTCCGCCTTGCTTTGCTGCACCTTGAAGGTCAGGCCGAGCAGCATGTTCACCCCGAACAACAGCACCAACGGCAGAGCAAGGATGGTAGCCGTGGCCAGACTGGGATCGGCGAAGCCACAGATGGCCAGGTCCCGCACGAACATGGTGGCGTTGGCCATGAGGATGCCCGCCGCTGCGGTCGTGACCAGCTCTTTCTTCTGCTTCGCTAGATTGGACAGCGATATGGTGGCCGCCTCCGAGCTGACCAGCCCTCCGAGAAGGCCAGAGTACTTCATGCCCAATGAAGCGCCTTTCCAGCGGATGAGAAGGAAGGATACGAAGGAGATGGAGGAGACGAAGATGACGATCAGAAAGAGGGAACTGATGTCCAGCGCCATTCCCCGGTTGAACACGTCGTACGGGGCGGGAAGCGCGATCTGCAAAGTCAGCGGGTAGGCGATGAACGCCACCGTGATGAACTGCAGGGAGGAGATGAGCTCCTCATCGTCCAGGACTTGGGCGAACTTATGCAGCCTGCGCTTGGATACTAAAAGGAAGGTGATCGTGACGGAGAGTACGACCGCTTCCATGACCAGGCCATAGCCGACCAGTACACCGCTGATGTAGGTGAGCACCAGGGCGATGGGCGTGGTCAGACCAGGTGCGCCTATCTGAAAGCGGATGTAGAGCAGGCCCATGGCCAAGGCTCCCACGATGGGCAGCCCGATGAGCACGGCCAGGTTCAACGACCCTCCCCCGTCCACTCCCAAGGCGTTGCCGTTCATGCCCAGGAAAGCGAGCATGAAGCCCAAGAGCGAGACCAGAGGGAAAGTGCGGATGCCAGCGATGATGACGTCATCGCCCTTGTGGTGCTCCCTCTCCACGCCCACCAGAGCCCCTACTCCTGCCGCGATGATCAGGTGGTAGAGGAATTCGATATCATTGACCACGACTGCTTGGTAGAGCGCTGCGGGCAGAAAAAGAGAGCGCCCTGCCGCCCTTCACCGTCAGGTCTTGACACGACTTGGCAATCCAGACGTACCAATATGTTTGGCCAAGGGCGGTAACACATTTATACGGGGATTAGCATTACCGCGTAAAAACCCCCATATAGAGAGGTTTGACTTATGCAATTGGATCCACTGGTCTACTCAATACCCGTGGCGGGCATCATAGGTCTTATCTTCGTGGGGCTCCTCACCCGAAGTATCTTCAAGAAGGATACCGGGACGCCCGAAATGAGGGCGATCGGGGACGCCATTCGCGAAGGTGCCATGGCCTATCTTGCACGCCAGTACAAGACGATCAGCATCATCAGCGTCATATTGGGTGCCATCATTACCGTTGGCATCAATTGGCAGACTGGTGCGGCTTTCCTGATAGGCGCCTTCTGCTCGGTCCTGTCAGGATACATTGGGATGTATGTATCCGTGAACGCGAACGTCCGGACGGCGAGCGCGGCCCGACGCACCCTGAACGAGGCGCTACAGACCTCGTTCCGAGGTGGTGCGGTGTCGGGCGTCGCGGTCGTGACCCTGAGCCTCATAGGCGTCGCCGGCGTGTTCTTCCTGTTCTGGGTCTTCATCTTCCCTAACGCTCCCGCTCCCACTGGTTCCCTTCCCGGGACCGATGGTGGGATCCAGGCGGCCCTGTTTGCCGCCGTTGGATACGCCTTTGGCGCCTCTTTCGCCGCCCTCTTCGCGCAGCTGGGGGGAGGGATCTACACCAAGGCAGCGGATGTGGGAGCTGACCTGGTCGGCAAGGTAGAGGCGGGCATTCCCGAGGACTCCCCCAAGAACCCCGCGGTCATCGCTGACCTGGTTGGGGACAACGTGGGCGACTGTGCCGGACGTGGGGCTGACCTCTTCGAGTCCACCGCTGCCGAGAACATCGGTGCGATGATTCTCGGTTTCTCGGTCTATGCGGTCACGGGCATGGTCGGCTTCGTGCTCTTCCCGCTCATCGTTCGAGCCTTCGGTCTGCTTGCTGGTCTTGTCGGCATAATGACCGTCAAGCTAAGGAATGAGAACGAGAACCCGATGAAGGCCTTGAACCGGGGATATTACATCACAGCCGTCATCGCAGCCGTGTTCTTCGCCTATTCCGCGAATGTCTTGCTCGGTCCGAACTGGATCTACTTCTTGATCTGTGGTATCATCGGCATCATTCTCAGCATCGCCATAGTGTACATCACGCAGTACTACACCTCGGGCGAGTATCGACCGGTCAGAGAGATCGCGAAAGCTTCCGAGACCGGCGCGGGGACAAACATCATAACTGGGTTCGCTGTCGGTCTGGAGAGCACGATGCTGCCCATCATCAGCATCGCCGTCGCCCTGCTCAGCTCCTTCGCCTTGGGCCAGATGGCCTCGCCCGAGCCCGGCATGAACTTCATCTTCGGTCTGTATGGCACGGCCGTGGCAACCATGGGCATGCTGGCCACCTGCGCGTTCATCTTGGCCGAGGACACCTTCGGTCCCATCACGGACAACGCGGGCGGCATCGTGGAGATGTCGGATCAACCCGAGGAGATCCGCAAGCGGACCGACAGGTTGGACTCCATCGGCAACACCACCAAGGCGCTCACCAAGGGCTATGCGATGGGCTCTGCCGCTCTGGCAGCCTATCTGCTCTTCGGTGCCTACTTCGACAAGGTGGCGGAGATCCTGCACAAGACCCCCGATCAGGTCTTCCACGTGGACATAGCCAACCCGCCAGTGTTCGTGGGGGCGCTCATCGGTGGTATGCTCGTGTTCCTGTTCTCCTCCCTGGCCATCAGGGCGGTGGGAAAGGCGGCGGGCGATATGATCGCCGAGGTGCGCCGCCAGTTCAGGGAGAATCCGAACATACTGGCAGGCAACGACAAGCCGGACTACGCGCGCTGTGTGGACATCAGCACCAAGGGCGCCCTGAAGGCCATGATCCTTCCGGGCATCCTGCCCGTGGTCGTCCCAGTGAGCTTGGGTCTGATCATGCGCTTCGCCTACACCGGCAACACGGACATCCCCTACCAATCGGTAGGAGCCTTGCTCATGGTCGGGACCATCGTCGGAGTGCTCATGGCCCTGCTCATGAACAACGGTGGTGGCGCCTGGGACAATGGCAAGAAGTACATCGAGGCCAAGGGATTGAAGCGCACCCCGACGCACGCCGCAGCGGTCGTGGGCGATACGGTCGGTGACCCTTTCAAGGACACCGCAGGGCCTTCCCTGCACGTGCTGGTGAAGCTGCTCTCCACCATCACCCTGGTCTTTGCCTCGATCTTCGTGGTGGCGCCCTAAACCCCTTTCGTTCTTCTTCTTTTCTTTCTATGTCCAGATGAGCTTGGACCTCGTCCCGCTTCAGTGAACCTTTATATAAGGGTTGGCGCATGCCACACTCACCGAGAGGGTAACCTATGTATTTGCTAGCGCAGCGAGAGAAGGTTGTGCGCATCCCCCCTGACCGTTTGGCTGAAGATATTGATCAGACGGTGGAACAGCTCGCCCGCGAGTCCTTTGAGGGCAAAGTGGAGGGAAGCGACTCGCTCACCGTGCTCGTCCGCAACATCAAGCGCGAGGGCCCGGGTCGCATCGTCCACGGGGACGGGGCGGTGTATCAGAAAGTGGCGTATGAATCGCTCATCTTTCGGCCGATGCTGCAGGAGGTCGTGGAAGGAAACGTGGTGGAGGTGCTCAAGTTCGGCGCCTTCGTGCGCTTCGGCCCTCTGGATGGGCTATTGCACATCTCCCAGATCATGGACGATCGCATCGACATCGATGATGTGAACCAGAGGCTGCTAGGCAAGGACACCAAGCGCGACCTCAAGGTCGGGGACCGGGTCCGGGCCAGGATCGTGGCCCTGTCCATGAACGAGCGAAACCCCCGGGAGAGCAAGATAGGTCTGACCATGCGGCAGCCGGGCATGGGCAAGATGGAGTGGCTGGAAGAGGATCGCAAGAAGAAGGGGGAGAAGGCGGCATGAAGGTTCTGAAAGCCTGCAAGCATTGCAGCTTCATAACCGAAGAGGACACCTGCCCATTGTGCGGGAACACCACTTCGAAGGAATGGCAGGGCTACGTGATCATCCTGGATCACACCCGGTCAGAGATCGCCAAGAGGATGCATATCAATGTCAACGGCAAATTCGCCCTCAGGGTGCGCTAGATTGCGCCTGCCCGCCAAGGGACTGATGTTGCCGGATCGAATGAGGGGAGAACTGATCATGCCTTTCGGAGAACTGTTGGACGAGAGCACGGCGCTGCAGAAGGCGGTCAAGTGCCCGCGTCTGATCACCGTTGGCGACGTGGTCTCCCTGCGCATGCTCGAGAACGGCGTCGTTCCGAGAACTATAATATTCGACCTGGCCACGCGTCGAGAGCGAACGGACTCGCTTCAGGGCGCTCTTGGCCGAGTGCAAGGGACGGACGTATTGGTCCGCAATCCCGCGGGACGTATCATGCCCGAGATGGTTCGGGCGATCGAGGAATCGTTCGCCAGCAAAGAGGTCACGAAGCTTCGAGTGGAGGGGGAAGAGGACCTGGCGACCCTGGTGTGCGCCGCGGTCGCGCCCGACGGCAGCTGCGTGATGTACGGGCTCCCTGGCAAAGGGATCGTCTTCGTCAATGTTGACGAGGGCGTCAGGCAGAAGGCGAGAAAGTTCATGGACTCAATGGAGGAATCGGTTTGAAGATGAACATCGAGAGCAAGAAAGAGAACCAGCTTCAGGAACGCATCGAAGTGGTCTTTTCCGTGGAGCACGCGGGAGAGCCCACGCCCACCCGGGAGGCGGTGCAGTCCAGCATAGCCAGTATGATGGACGCTTCCAAGGACCGGGTCATCATCGACCACATGGACTCAGAGTACGGGGTGGGAATAAGCCGCGGCTACGCCAAGGTATACGAGAGCCCAGAGGCCATCAAGCGCTCTGAGCGCCATCACCAGCTGGTCCGCAATAAGATGGCGGAAAAGAAGGTGAAGGACAAGGCAGCCCCCAAGGCGAGAGTTGCCCCCAAGGCGAAGTGAAGGTGATCTGATTGGCAGAGAAGAAAGAGAAGGGCCCAAAGACGCTTAGGAAATCGAAAAAGGACTGCTATGCCGTGAACAAGGAAGGCAAGCTGGAGCGGAAGAAGAAGCACTGCCCCAAATGCGGACCGGGAGTATTCCTGGGCGAGCACGAGAATCGCCTCGCCTGCGGCAAGTGCGGATACACCGAGTTCAGGAAGAAGTGATCACGAAGGAATCGTTCCTTCTTTTTCTCTCGAGTTCGATCCCCAACGTCTACCTAGGCCACCGCTCGATGATCTCGCTCCTCGAGCACCTACTTCACGAACCGGGTGGCGACCCAACCCGCGGCCCCATCGACCAATCCGCCCCAGAAGCCGGTCCCGATCCCATTGAGCGCGCTTCCGATGATCGGGTCCTGCCCTAGAAAACTGTAGCCATAGAACCACAAGAAGAAGGCGGCCACGATGGAGATGGGAACGGAGGAGATCAGACCCCCCGCCGCCCCAAGCACCAGCCCCAGGGGTCCAGCCTGCGCGTTCCAGGAGAGCACGCATCCCACCGTCCCAACCGCAGCCGCTATTCCAAGATATGCCAGTTCGCTACCGAACCACGCGATGGCTGCAGCATCCTGGAAGATGGCCGCGGTGGCTGCTCCCGCCAGCACGCCAATCATACCGGCATATAGGAGCCCAAATCCAAGGCGCCTGATCCTTTTCTCCCACGCCACCAGGGCTGGAAATGGTGTTGGTGATCTTGCGGTCCGAGGTGCGGAACATGAGCGTCTTGCCGTTGTCGATGCCGAAGGCCATCATGGTGACGGTCGAGGACTGCGAAAAAGAGGTCATATTGGCCTCGAAATGATGGGTGAAGTCAATCTTTCCCCCTTGGGTCACAGAGAGGGTGAGAAGGTAGTCGCCCGACCCATTGTGTCTCACCACCGACACCACCATGGGCACGTACTGCATGGGGCCGTACATCTCCATGATGCCGATCAGGGCGAGGTCGCCGTCGAGCGCCACCGTGAAGCCGGGGTTCGAAGCTCCGGCGGGAAAGAACTGCACTTTCCCATCGGTCGTGAGCACGGCCGCAGAGTCGCTAGCCTGGCCCAGGGCGATCTCCTTTGCCGTTCCGGCAACGTTCAGCTGGGAGTAGCCGCTCCTCGTGGGCACAAATACTCCTGTGCCAGCTAGATAGAGCTCCATATCGGAGAGAGAGGTCTGAAGATCGATGAGATCGAACGGGAGTTGGTCCTTCGCTGATTCGACCTTGGCCGTGGCAGAGGTGACGTCATAGTAGGCCAGCCCAGCGTCCAGCAGGAGGAAGAGGGCGAACAGCGCGTACAGCACCGTGCTTCGCCTCTCTCGAAGCAACCCCTTGAGCCTTCTTCGTATTCAACTGGGTAGCGGTCATCACTCTATATAAATACTGTCCACGATATAAAAGCGCCATCTTGCCGCTCTGGACATAGCAAGGTTTATCCCCGACATCGGTCATGCGTGGGCTGCGGGCCCGTAGTGTAGCTTGGATATCACAGAGGCCTCCGGCGGTCCGGAACGGATCGGAGAGAGCCTCGAACCCGAGTTCGAAATCCCCTTCGGGGGACGAAAATCTCGGCGGGCCCGCCATTTCCTTTCTTCCCGTAAGGCTGGCGCAAAAGGGTTTTATCCGATGAGGGGGTACTTGGCCGTGTCATGTTTCTGACCAGGGAAGAAGAACGGATTCTGGCAGGGGAGAAAGGGGTCGGGTCCCAACGAGCCATGGAACTGCTCCTGGCCATCGGAAAGATCTATGACGCGGAGCGGCTCGTGCCCGTGACCTCCGCCCATCTCTCAGGCGTTTCTTACAAGACCATCGGCGATGGCGGGCTCGACTTCCTTATGCAGATGGCAGAGGATGCCCGGGTCTCGGTGCGCACCACCCTAAACCCCGCGGGAATGGACCGCGAGCGGTGGGGAGAGATGGGTGTGAGCCCGGAGTTCGCCCGGAAGCAGACCGCCATCATCGATACCTATGCCAAGATGGGGGTGGAGGCGAACTGCACCTGCACTCCCTATTTGACAGGCAACACGCCGAGGCAGGGGGAGACCATCGCTTGGGCAGAGAGCTCGGCGTTGTCCTACGTCAACTCCGTGCTGGACGCCCGGACGAACCGTGAAGGTGGTCCTGGGGCTCTGGCTGCGGCCATCGTCGGCAAGACCCCGATGTACGGCCTGCACCTCGAAGAGAACCGACATGCCACAGTGGTCATCGAGGCGGAGGTCCAGGACGAGATAACCGACTACTCCCTTCTCGGTCATGCGGTCGGACTGAGGCTCGGAGGAGCAGTGCCCTACTTCAAAGGCATCCGGCCGGACGTGAACGGCCTGAAAACATTGGCGGCGGCCATGGCGGCCGCTGGGTCCGTCGCGTTGTTCCATGTCGAAGGCATCACGCCCAAAGCCTCCGCTCAGAAACTCGAAAGCTTGGAAAGGGTGCAGATCGGAAGAGAGGAGATAGAGCGGGCCAAGGACTCCCTCACCACCGGAAGAGATCCGGACCTCATAGCCTTAGGATGTCCGCACCTCTCGCGGATGGAGATGAAGATGCTCGCCTCCAGGCTCGACGGACGGAGAAAGCGACCCGATGCGCCAGAGGTCTGGTTCTGCACCTCTCGCACGGTGCGCACCTGGTGCCCCAAGGAAACGGCGGTGCTGGAACGTTTCGGCAAGGTCCTTTGCGACACCTGCATGATCGTGGCTCCCATCGAACCTGCTCACAAATGCACCGCCACCAACTCGGCCAAGGCCTGCACCTATCTTCCTGGTCTCTGCTCCCAGAAGGTGATCTGCGATTCATATTCTGCTCTACTGGAGATGATCCTCTGATCCTCCGAGGACGTTCTATATCGAACGGCCAGGGCGAAGGTAAACTGGTCCTGCTGGAAAAGGCCTTCAGCTTTCTGGGAGGGGTGGATGTCAACACCGGCAAACTCAGCAGCACCTCTGGAGCGGAGGGGCGGAACATAACGGGCGCGGTCTTCGGCTTCCCCCATGGGAGGGGGAGCACCGTGGGCTCGTACACCCTTCTGCAAATGAGGAAGAACAGCACGCTGCCCATCGCCATCATCAACGAGCGGGCGGAGACGATCGTGGCCACGGGTGCGATCATGGCCGGACTGCCTATGGTGGACTCCATCGATCTCTTATTGCTACGAGATGGAGACCGGGTCAAGGTCGACGGATCTGAGGGATCGGTCGAGCTTCCTTCGGTCCAGGAGTCAAAGGTGGTCACCTGCGTCCTCATGCACCAGGGAAAGGTGCTCGCCTTGAAGCGGAGCGACAAGGTCTCGACCAATAGGGGCATGTGGGCCGGGGTCTCAGGGTACATAGAGCCTGGAGAACGGCCCATTGACACCGCCATCAAGGAGATCAGGGAGGAAGTGTCGGTCGAATCGCCTCGGCTGCTCAAGGACGCCCTGGTCCAGTCGATACGCGTTGAGGACCGGGTGTGGCGCGTCCATCCCTTTCTCTTCGAGGTGGATACAGACCTGGTCACACTCGACTGGGAACACACCGAGTACCGTTGGATCTATCCCCATCAGGCATCGGAACTGTCCGCGGTGCCTGGATTCCTGCGCATCCTGAGGTCCCTACTCTGAGCCAAAGATGCTCAAATGGTGGCGTCCACTTCCTTCTCCAACAGATTGAGCTCGTGCGCGTCCAGCGTCGAAGGGTTCAGAGCCAGCATGAGTATGGAATGGTTGATTGCCACCTGATCCCTGAGCGACTGCACCAGCCTGAGCACAGTAAGGAAGTTGTTGTTGGTGATCAGATACTCCAGGCCGTCCAGGAGGATGACTCCGCCCTCCGTCCCCAGGAACTGCTCCAGTGAGACGCTCAGCTTCTCCAAGTCCTTGGGCCGGATGCTGCTCTCCTTGCCCACATTGGAGAGCCATAGTATGGGCGTCTCGCCCAAGTTGTACTTGGCCTTTATCTTGAGCGGGTAGTTGCGGGTGACGCAGAACCCCCTCATCCCCATGGTCATGGCCTTCTCGAACATGTGGTAGGAGCGCTCCGACTTTTCCTCCTTTATGAGGTAGGTGAACGAGCGTTCCAGCTCGATCTCCGGGCTCGCCAGCTTCGGGGCTGCCTCAGCCTCCTCCTCCCCCTCCACCAGGTGTTCGGACGGCACCTTGGTTCCGCAGTTCGAGCAGGTGACCGCATCGGGCCCGACATCGGCACCGCAGGAATTGCATTTCACCACGGCCTCGAAACCGCCGCGAGCGGCATACTGGACCAGTTCGTCCACGGTCTTGCCGCCCATGCCTTTGACGGTGCGGAGCGATTCCTTGCTCGCGATCTTGATCTTGTCCAGGGCGTTGAATCCAGCTTCATAGAGCATCTCAGCCTTGACCTCGTTCATGCGCGGGACCCGCAGGAGGTAGGGCATCAGCTTCTCCTTAGGCATAGCAATTATGACCGTGGTCGCGGCCTGAGCGGGTGCGGTGCTGATCTCCTCGACCCCTGCTCGGCTAAGGAAGTGAACCACTTTCTTGGCCTCGGTCCTGGGAAGCCCGCTGACGACCAGCTGGTCTTCGGTCAAGGGCTTGACGTCGTTGAGGGTCCGGTGCCCCGCTTCGATGAGGGTGATGGCCGAGTTCTGCGACAGACCCGAGATGGTCATCAACTGGACAATGGCTTCCTTGAAATGAAGCGAGACCAGCGAGACTTGCAGATGCTCACCTTCCACATCCCATTCCGCGGTGTGATCTCCATGTGGGGACTCGGTGAACTCCAGCTGCCGGCAGCGCGTTTCGTTCATGATATGCTCTTTCCACACCCGGAAGTACTCCACCAGGCGGACCGGTGCGTTGACCTCTGCTCGGACGAACTCCTCCACGTCCAGCTTCATGTCCTTGCGCATCTGCTGGATGCGCCGGGTGAGCTCTCGAGTGAATCCTTCGGCCTCTATCTCCGGGGTTATCTCGAAGTCCATGTAGAGGTCGCCGCTGGAGAACTTGACCCCCACGACCTTCTCTGGTAGCGAGCTTGTGAAAGTGACCATGTTGGGCTCGATCTTGATCATTTGTCCTTCGATGCCCAGAGAGTACGAGCCTTTCTCGATGCACTCCCGGATCTGTTTTGCCGGCCGGGACTTGAGAAGGACGGCGATCTTGCTGGACCATTGCCGGTAGACCTTCCCAATGGCATTGGGGTTCGGGATCGCGGAGAGGATGATCTCGTTCCATTCCTGACCCGGTGCAATGTAATCCACCTTCTTCACATTGGCTTGGGAGAGGAGGACGGACTCGAGCGCCTTCATCGCTTCCAAGGCGTCGTTGTTCGCCGCCCGGACCACGATGCGCATCATCGGCCAGCGGAGCTTGATGTTGCGCGACTGGCGCTCCTTGGTGACGATCTCCACCAGCTCCTGCACCGTGGCCATGTTCTGCTCCAGGCGCTCATCGCGGTTGGTCTGGTCCGAGACCGGCCAATCCAGCATGTGTACCGTTTCCTTACTCCCTTCAATGTGCTGGAAGATCTCCTCGGTGATGTGAGGGCAGAAGGGCGCCAGGGCCCGATTGAGAGCGGAGATGGCATCGAACAGCACGCGGTAGGCGGCGAGCTTGTCCAGGTCGCCGGTTTCCTTCCACATACGATCGCGGATTAATCTAACGTACCAGCGAGACAGATCTTCCAGCACGAAGTCCTCCAGGGCTCGGCAGGCTTTGTGCAGTTCGTAGGAATTGAGGTGCTTGGTGACCTCGTTCTTCATTCCCTCCGTGCGCGAGATCATCCACCGGTCCTCGGGCCGGAGGCTCCCTCGCAGAGCGTCCACGGACATCTTGCTGGAATCGTACGAATCGATGGACATGTAGGTGGTTGCGAAGTTCACCACGTTCCAAAGGATATTGAGGGTCTTGCGCGCGTTCTTCACCCCATCCCATTGGAAGCAGGTGTCTTCCCAGGGAGCGTTGGTGCGCATGAGGTAGAAGCGCAGGGCGTCCGCACCATAGTCCTTGATGACCTTCTCTGGTTCGATGACGTTGCCCCGGGACTTGGACATCGGTTGACCGTTCGGATCGAGGACCCAGCCATGCATGAGTACGCTTTCATAGGGCGCTCGGTCGAAAGCGATGCAACCCGCTGCCAGCTGAGAGTAGAACCAGCCCCGGGTTTGATCATGCGCCTCGGTGATCCACTTGCTTGGCCACCACTTGTCGAACTCGGTTCGGCTCTTGGGGAAGCCCAACTGAGCCCAAGAGGCCACCCCGGAGTCGAACCAAACGTCCAAGACATCTGGCACACGCTTCATGGTCTTGCCGCAATGGGCGCATTTGAAGGTGACGGCATCGATCCATGGGCGGTGCAGTTCCATGTCCTTGCGGTAGCCATCGCCCTTCTCCAGGTCCATGCTGGAACCGATGACCCTCATCTCTCCGCAGGAACAGGTCCAGACCGGCAGGGGAATGCCCCAGTATCTCTGCCTGGAGATGCACCAGTCGCGCGCGTTCACCGTCCAGTCGTATTGCCTCGACGACCCGGCCCAATCCGGCGTCCAGCGCACCTTGTCGATCTCCTCCAGCATGAGGTTCTTTATCTGGGTGATCTTGAGGAACCACTGAGTGGTGTTGCGGAATATCACTCCTGAATCGCAGCGCCAGCAGTGTCCATAGCGGTGGACGATCGTTCCAATGGAGTACATCAGGCCACGTTCGCTGAGCTCCTCCATGATGTGTTTGTTGGCCTCCTTGACGTTCATTCCCGCGTATTTCGGAGGCATGTCCTTGCTGAACTTCCCCGACTCATCGACCGGACAGAAGGGCGCTAGGTTGAACTCCTTGCCCAGTTCGAAGTCCTCAGGGCCGTGTCCGGGTGCAATGTGCACCAAGCCGGTGTTCTCCGCGGCCACCGTGGTGGAGGGGATGATCCGGTGCACCCACTTCCCCGTGGTCTCGCGCTGGAATTGCACCTCGTTCAGGAACGGGGGCACGTACTCCAGGCCGATGAGGTCATCGCCCTCGATGCCCTCCAGAACCTCGTAGCCCTCGTAGCCTGCCAGCTCCCCTACCTGCTCCACCAGGCTCTCCAGCAAGATGACCGTCTCGCCGCCTTCCTCCTTGAAGTACTTGACCTTGGCATAGGCGAGGTCCGGATGCACCGCTACCGCCATATTCGCTGGCAGCGTCCAGGGAGTAGTGGTCCAGATGAGCAATGAAACGTTCTCATCGTCCTTGAGCGGGAAGCGCACATAGATGGAGGGGTCCTTCTCGTCTCGGTACTCGATCTCCGCCTCCGCCAGAGCGGTCTCGCAGCGAGGGCACCAGGAGAGGACCCGATTGGCGGGCATGAGCAGCCCTTTGTCATATGCCCTTTTCAGGGTCCACCAGGCCGCCTCGATGTAGTTGGATGTGATAGTGAGATAGGGATTGTCCCAGTCCATCCAGATCCCGAGCTCCTTGAACTGCTCGGTCATCTTCTTCTGGAAGTCCATGGCGAAGTCCTTGCACGTGCTGACGAAGCGATCGATGCCGTACTCCTCGATCTCCTTCTTGTTCTTGACCCCGATGGACTGTTCGACCTTGACCTCGATCGGAAGCCCGTGCATATCGTACCCGGGCTGGTCACGCACGTTGAAGCGCTGCATGCGCTTGTAGCGGATGAAAGTGTCCTTGAGTGTCTTGTTCAAGGACGTGCCTAGATGGATCGAGCCAGTAGTGTAAGGAGGGCCGTCCACGAAATAGAAGTCCGTCCCGGAAGACCGCAACTCCTTGGTCTTTCTGTAGGCATTGCTCTGTTTCCAGTATTCCCGAACCCTTTTCTCGAGTTCCGCGGGATCGTAGTTCGCTTGGACCTGCTTTATCATCGCCGTCCCGACGCCCCTATATACATTGCCCCTTTTAAAAACAGGTGGTCCTGGCTATTCGTTTCGTCACCATGGTCAGAACAGGTCCAAGCTCCTCTGCCCTGCGGTGGCGACCCTCTTCCTCCCTCCGGGAAGGGTGA
>Ga0315295_10000319_pt1 | contig 40757 bp, 37 predicted proteins | sample YL17G14_0_MG_FD_204453 | JGI IMG/M metagenome (GOLD analysis project Ga0315295, IMG submission 204453) | Sediment microbial communities from Yellowstone Lake, YNP, Wyoming, USA - YL17G14_0 | ecosystem: Environmental > Aquatic > Freshwater > Lake > Sediment | place: USA: Wyoming | collected...
CCGTCATCTGTTAACGGGGTTCTCCTCTACTCTCTCGCCCAGCGCGCCCGCCGCCGGCTTCGCCCGGTACCACGGATACACGATGAACGTGCCCGAAATCACTGTCGCCCAAGCCATAACCGCCATGCTCCACAATCCGACCTTCAGCCGAAACATACGCTCCTTGAGCCCCTCTACGGTGACCCATTCCGGTCGCAGACTGTACAGCCCCGCCAACCCGCCGCCGAACGCCAGTAGGAACACGGCTCCGAACAACATCCCGTGTAATACCGTCCAACCTTCACGAATTGAAATTGACATGGGAAAACCCTCCTTGGGGCTTGACTCTCGACCAGCCTCTTGCCCTAGGCAAATCTTCCCCGAAGAAAAGGGGACATCCTACTTTTTTGGAGAAGCAAATTAACATTCCTATACTCTGGCCTCCTTGTGCGGCCCATTACGGGCCCAACGCCCCGCCGGGCTGGCTTCGCCCTGCCTGCCGCAGTTGTGCCAACCAGCCCGCCAGCTCCGCCACCTTTCCCGGCCGCTCTGCCGCCAGGTTCCTCGTCTCGCCCAGATCGTCGGCCAGATTATACAGTTGCGCCTGGCGCGACTCGCCTGTCTTGATGTTCACGTCCTCCATCACTCTGGGCCCCGTCCCCGCCTCGATCATTTTCCACGGGCCCTGCCGCAAGGCCAGCACCCACCCCTGCTCCACCAGGCTTTCCCGCCCCACCTTGGACTCGCCCAGCAATGCCCTCAACACGTCCATCCCGTCAGGGGATGCCTCGGCCGGCAGCGCCACGCCCGCCAAGGCCGCCATACTCGCCAGAAAATCAACCTGGCTGACCAAAGCCCCCGACTGCCCCCCCCGCACGTGTTCCGGCCAGCGGACGATAAGCGGCACGCGCGTCCCGCCCTCGAAGACCGAATACTTGCCTCCGCGCAACGCCCCGGCCGGCCGGTGCCCATTGAGCGACTCCGCCGCGCCGTCGGCATACCCGTCATTCACCACCGGCCCGTTGTCGCTCGAAAAAATCACCAGCGTGTTCTCCCGCAGACCCAGCCGGTCCAGAGTGCCCAGAACCTCCCCCATGCACCAGTCCATCTGCACGATCGCGTCCCCGCGCACGCCGCACTGGCTGCTGCCCTTGAACCGCTCCTGCGGAACACGCGGCACATGAATGTCATGCGTGGCGAAGTACAGAAAGAAAGGCCGGTCCTTGTTCTGCTCGATGAACCGCACGGCCTGGCGCGTGAGCACGTCGGCCATGTCCTCATCGACCCAACGTGCCGCCTTCCCCCCGCTCATGTACCCTATCCGGCTGATCCCGTTGACAATCGTGTTGTCATGCCCGTGGCTAAGCTTGACCTTGAGCAATTCCGGATGGTCTCTGCCCGTCGGCTCGTCGCCCACCGCCCGATCGTAGCTGACCTTGATCGGGTCGTTCGGATCCAGCCCCGCCACCCGGTGGTCCTCCACGTACACGCACGGCACTCGATCCCCCGTCGCCGGAATGATGAAACAATGGTCAAACCCCACCTCCAGCGGCCCCGGCTTGATCTCGCCGTTCCAGTCCACGCCGCCGGCGCCCAACCCCAGGTGCCACTTGCCCACGCACGCGGTGCGATACCCCGCTTTCTGCATCACCGCCGGCAGAGTCACCCGCCCCGGCTCGATAATCAGGCTGGCATCCCCAGGCAATACCCCCGTCCCCTTCCGCCGCCACGCATACTGGCCGGTCAACAGCGCATACCGCGAGGGCGTGCAGGTCGCCGCCGCACAGTGGCCGTCGCTGAACACCAAACCCTGCTCCGCCAGGCCGTCCAGGTTGGGTGTCTTCACCTTGGTCGCCCCGTAGCAGCTCAGGTCTCCGTAGCCAACGTCGTCGGCGTACAGAATCACCACGTTGGGCCGCCCCGCCGGCATCCGCTCGGGCCCCGCCGCCGCTCCCGTCTCCGCCCTCGGTCCCACCGCCCACACCCCAGGCACTGCCCCTGGCCCAGCGGGCCACAACAACAAAACACCCCAAACCGCCGCCACAACCGCCCCCGCCCCCGCCGCCCGGAAAAACCACCGCCGCTGGCCCGCCTGCCCAGGTGCAACCTCTCTCTTCTTATTGCCGCCGCCGCTGTTCGCCATGACATTCATCTCCCTTTCACCACGCCAACGCGCCTCCTTGCCCTCTGCCCTGTGCCTCGCCCGCCCCGCCCCGCCCCGCCCGCCCCACTATATCTCATCCCACCCCCTGCCGCCAGAGCCGCCCCACCCCATCCGCCCGCCCCCGCTTGCACAACTATTTCGCCCCGTCATCTGTTGACGGGGTTCTCCTTCGCTCCGCAACCCCCACCCATGCCTACACTTACGACACCCTTGACCACCTCGCCCACGCGGTGTATCATGGCACTTCGGACGAGGTGTTCACCTACGACCACTTGGGCAATCGCATGACGCTCACGCGGGAGGGAAGTGACGTGGTTTATCAGAACAACGCAGCCGACGAGTACACCAGCATCGGCGCGGCGGGCCGGACTGGAAGCACAAAAAATTGGAATGTCCCGAATGGCACTTCCTTAAGGCAGTTCTTGCCCCTTTTTTGGCTCAAAAACCTGAGCTTAAGGAAGTACCATTCTGGAATGTCCCCTTTTCTTCCCCCGAGCAGGAAGAGAAGTTGGAGAAGAAGATGCACACTCGGAAATTTGGTAAAGGCAAGCCCAAGGAACCTACCTTGTTTGAGTAGGCAGAACCGAACTCTATGGGCAAGTTGCCTTGCGATAACACGAAAGGATTGTTTATGCGTTATTTTGCCATGCCACTTCTGCTCGCCGTCGTGCTGTTCAGTTTTGCAGGCTGTTGTGGTTCAATCTCTGAGATGACTGCTCCGAATAGAGCAAACCTTATGAATATCACGGTGGGCATGACGAAACAGCAGGCAATTGAAACCATTGGCACAAAGCCCAGAAAAGCATGCTATATAGACCATGCCTATAATGAGAATATCATCATCATTAGCAATCCCTATCGTTCTGAGGTCATGAAGGGGCAAAACGGGAACCATTACGAAATCGTCTACTATGTTACTGACGACAAGAACCTGGATGGGGCCATCAGCGACGACGAACTGACGCCACTGGTCTTTCAGGATAATACTCTTCGTGGCTGGGGGTGGAAATACCTGGAAGAGAACGTTGACAAGCATGAACTCAGAATCCGATAGCGGTCTCATCACAGGTAATGCAGGTGACATTTTGATTCAGCACGTTAATGCGATCAGCACTCGCTTGAGCCTCCGGCCGCCGAACTAAAGGGAGAAGAAAAGAGAAGAAAAGGAGAAGAAAAGGGGTCAGGTACCTTTTTGGGGAAGAAAATGACCTTCCTATTCTCTGGCCTCCCGGCGCGGCCCGCCGCGGCCCCATCGCCGACTCCCGGCCCAACCCATCGCCTGCCCTGAGCTTGGCCTGCCCCGACCCCGCCCTGGCGGTGACCGCCTTCTCTGAAATCTGAACTCTCAAATCTGCCTTTCTTCCCCATCCTCCAATCCCCGCCCTGAAAGGGCCAGCCCCTCTCTACTCTCCACTTTCTACTTTCTCCTCTCCCGCGCAGCGCCCCTCTTGCTCTTTCTTTCTCCTGTTCACCTGCTCACCTGTTCACCTGCTCTCGTGCAGCGCCCCCCGCCCCGCATCATTATTTCGCCCCCGCATCGTTGCGGGGGTTTTCCTTATCCCTTTCCCAATCGTGCCCCGTGGCCTGCCTGACACGGGCGCCGGCCCGTGGACTGAATTATAACCACGAGAAAGAAAAGGGGTCAAGAAAGAAAAGGGGTCAGGTACCTTTTTTTTGTAGGTGCATGGGGTATCGTGAAACCGCTGGCCAAACCTTCGCCTCTGACCCTCCGGGCCATCGCCTGACGGCGGACCCCCGCGCAGACGCTCGGCAACCCTAGGACGGGCCAATCCCTTGGCCCGCCGTTCCTGGCGCCCCCGCCCGGCGGTGCATCTCCCCCGCCCCCGCCGCCACCGACCGCGCCGCGCCCCGGTTCGCCACCTCCTTTTCTCGCCCCACTCGGCCTCCTCCTCGCGGTGTTTCTTCTCGTCGAGGATGCACAGAAAGAGAATCCAGGTCACTTCGGGCACATACTGCATCGCCCCGGCGCACTTACCCCCCGCATGATCTCGCAAATGCTCTTGATGGCCTGGTCAACCGATTGCTGGGTGCCGAGGCGTTTGCCGTTGTTGTTCTTATTTCGTTCGGGTGCCATTATTCGCCCATTTCCATAAGAATAGTGAATCCCGCCTGCTTGAAATCGTGATCAGCCGTTAGCGCTTCCGACATATCCTTCTCTTCCATAAGCAGGAAACTCGCGCAATCCGTCGCGCTCCATTTCTTGTCCAACCGGGACGCGTAGCGCTCGACGGCGGACCGAAACTGTAGGCTTGTCTGCGGCACGATTTCCACGTTGGGATCGCTTTCAAGGCTCTTGACCGTTTGCGCCGCAGCCTTGCGCTGTTCATCCCCCAATGCCCCCAGACCATTCAGAAGTTCGACGAGAACCATTTCACTGGTCACGATCCGGCAAGGTCCCAGCCCTCCCGACACTTGTTCTGCCGCCTCATGCAATCCGTCTTTCGGATTCAACAGGGCAATCCAGTAGCAGGCGTCCGCGAAGACTTTTTTCATCGTCCGCCCTCCCTTGGCTCGCCATACAGGTAATGATCCAGGTTTGCGGCGAGGTCGGTCGGGACCTTGTCCCACTCTTCTTCAGGTATGGATTTGCCTATCTCCGCGATCCTTTCCCAAATCGGCGGCGCATCCGGGTCGAATGGCGTTTCGCCTGCCGGACGCTCCTCAAGACGGTCCACGCGTAAAATCCGCCGCAGTTGTCCTGAAACCTCGAACTCGCCCAAACCCACGATCCTGAGCCGTACTTGTTTATGCTCATGCAGGGCTTCCGTGATACTCATTTCCTGTTCATCCGTGAAGACGCCGGGAAGCGAATCGCCGTTCTCCACCAAAATTGTGAAGGAGCCACCCTCCCGAGCTTTCAACTCCGCCGCCCGCACCTCGCCAACCAGATCCACCATGTCTTCATAGCGATCCCTTTTCGTGTTCAAAATTCGTTCTCGGACGGCCGCATCGAATCTCGGCCCGTTGCCATTTTGGCCATCCAGCACGATCCCTTCGTTTGGAGCAAGCGTCTTGCCCCACTCTTCAAACAGGGGAATAATCCTGGCAGGCAGCCGATCCGGAAAGGGCGCATCGTCGCGAGCGGCGATCAGCGTCTCGTCGATGATCTGAGCCGCTTCGTCAAATTCATCTGGAACGTACATATCCATTGCTTCGTCTTCCACTTCGACGATTCGCTCGACCGGCACAGCGCAGGAGCCTTCCCGAATCTCGTGGAACCCCAGACGGACGTTCTCCTCGAATCCCTTGGGAAGGCGTTCACGGCCTGGATTTCGCCGTTTCCATTCCTCCTTCGCCGTTTCGACGAGTAGTTTCCTGTAAACCTGCAATTCCGACAACACGTCGAAATCCAGCCAGCCCTTGTTCTGCTCGAACCGCCCGCCTGTAAATCTCAATTCCTTTAATGGATGCTTGATCTCTTTCGCCATGATTTCCGTCTCCTTTCCATCTCTCAAATCTCTCCGTTGAACGCCCGGCGGAAGAAAAGGGGACATTCTACTTTTTTGGGGAAGAAAATGGACATCCCTGTTCTCTGGCCTCCTTGCGCGGCCTGCCGCGGCCCCTGTGTCTCTTCCCGGCCCCGCCTGCCAAGGCGGGGTGCTTCTCCTCCCACTTCACGCCCGCTTCCGACGATTCCTCCGACTCCACCTGTCCCGCTATCCTACCCCTGTTCCCGCCCTCCCGTCCATGCCTATTCCTTCTCCTGCTCACCTGTTCCCCTGCTCAACTCTCTCGCGCAGCGCCACGCGTCCTCGCGCCCATCCTGTCGATCCTGTTTATCCCGTCAAGGCTCTCCTCTTCTTCGTCCGCCTTCCCCTCCTTCGAGCCTTCGCGGTGCCTCTCTCCCCCGACCGCCGACCATGACTCTTTCTACTGTTCACCTGCTCACCTGTTCTCCTGTTCTCGCGCAGCGCCGCCCCCCTCAAACACCGCCAAAAAACGCCAAAATCGCCTCGATTTGCGTCAAAACGCGCCCACTTTCTATCAAAACGCGCTCACTTTCCGCCAAAAAACGCCAAAAAAATGCAAAAAATTCCCAAAAATCACCCAAAAAACAAAAATCTTGGGCCGCCCACCCCCTGCCCCGCGGAAGACCCCCATAACCCAAGTCTTCTCTTCTGCCGATACAGGTCCTCGCGGCACCTGGCTGGCCGGAGCAGAGCAGAACGGTTTTTGCTTGACCGGCCCACCGACGGTACTTATACTTCTTTGTCCTTCGCGATGAGGGTGTCAGGAAGCCCGGCGTTGGATTGTAAGTCTTTTTAGGCATTGGATTTAGTTAATGGCTTCCCCCAAGAAGGTTACGGCGAAGAAACCAGCGAAGAAGGCGGCCCGCCCGCCCAAGTCGGCTACGGCACCGGTCAAACCAGCCGCCAAAACGCCAGCCAAACCGGCAGCCAAAGCAACTGCCGTGCGGTCGGCCCGTCCGCCAGCCGGCGCCACCAAACCGGCCCCGATAACCCGCAAGGCCGTGTCAACGCCCCGGCACCCGCGGGAAATTCCTGATGACCCGCAGGACGTTGCTCCCTTGACCAGCGAGGAGATCGAGCATTTCCGCAGCCTGTTGCTCGACAAGCGTCGGGAGCTAGTGGGCAACGTGGATTCGATGTGGGGAACGGCCGAAACCAACCGGCAGGAGTCGAGCGGGGACCTCTCGAACATGCCGATTCACATGGCGGACGTGGGGACGGACAATTACGAGCAGGAGTTCACGCTCGATCTGATCGAAAGCGAGCGGAAGCTCCTGCAGGACATCGACCGTTCGCTGCAGAAGATGCGTGAGGGGACATACGGCCTATGCGAGGCCACGGGCAAGCCCATCGGGCGGGCGCGGCTGGAGGCCAAGCCGGAGGCGCGGTATTGCATCGAGTACGCGCGGATGGCGGAAAAAGGGCTGGTCCGGCCGGCGACGCGCGAGGAGCGGCCGGCAAGCGGCGGCTTTGAAGCCGAGGATGACGCCACCGAGGCCGAGTAATTCTGTCGCGGCGAAGGCCGCACCAGCATGACCACTGGCGCACCACTTCCGCGTGAAGAGTCTCGTCGGAGAAGCGCGCGTGGGCCGGGGGCGGGCTCACGCGAGGCAAATGTGGCGAAGCGGCCAGGTTCGGAGGGCACCGGCCGGGCTGAGGCGGGCCATACCCCGGGGGTGTGCACGTTGCCTGAGGCGCCAGCCTGGCGGAGCGGCTCGGCCCAGGCGCGGCTGTGGTTGACGGCAGGGGCGGGGTGGGCGGCGGATCTGCTGAGCAAGGCGTGGGCGCTGCGGACGATCGGGCATCCCGATCAGTTCAGCCCGGACGTTCCCCAGACGTATCTCAGGCCCATCACGGTCATCCCGGACTACGTGACGCTGGTGACGCAGACGAATCCCGGGGCCGTGGCGGGTTTGTGGGCGGGGAGGACGGGCCTGCTGTTGGCGGTATCCGGGGCGGCGATGGTGTTTCTGCTGTGGTTGTTCTGTTCGTCGGGTCGGCGGCAAGCGTTGCTGCACGTGGCCCTGGGGCTGCTGCTGGCCGGGGCGGCGGGGAACCTGTACGACCGGTTGTTCCGCGGGGGGCGAGTGGTTGATTTTATCAAGGTTGATCTGCACATCTGGCCGGCGAATCCTTGGCCGACGTTCAACGTGGCGGACGTGTGGCTGTGCGTTGGGGTGGGGCTGCTGTTGCTGGGGATGGCGGCGGCGGGGGGCGCTGCGCGGGAACAGGAGAACAGGTGAGAAGTAGGATGGGAGGGACGGGCGGGGGCGCTGCGCGAGAGGGTTGAGCAGGGGAGCGGGTGAGCAGGAGAAAGAATAGGGATGGACGGGCGGGCGGGGACGGGGGTAGGATGGCGGGGCACGTGGAGTCGGCGGAATCGTTGGAGGCGGGGGTGGAGGCGCGTCGAAGGACCGCGCGGGCGGGTGCTAAGGATTAACTCAAGGATTGAGTCCGAAGGGCCCCAAAAAATGTACCTGACCCCTTTTCTTCTCTGACCCCAGATGAGCGCCGGCAAGATCACGGTCAGCAAATGAGCCCGCAACGCGGAGGCGCCATGAAACGCACCATCACTATGAGACGCGCCATCACTATCCTTGGTTGCGCCAGCGCCTGCCTCTCCGCGCTCGCCGCGCCTCGTCCCGGCCTCGCCCTCGGCGAGGGGGAACTCACGAGCGGCGAGCGTGAGTATCTCGCGCTCACTGGTCGCGACCACCCGCCGTTCCTGATCGCCGCGTCCACCGCAGCGCCCGCGGCGCGCGAAGACATCCTGCTCAACTTCGACTGGCGTTTCGCCAAGGGCGAGCACCCGGACGCCGCGCAGCCCGGTTTCGACGATTCCGCTTGGCAGGGCGTGCACCTGCCGCACGACGGCTTCATCGACGAACCGTTCGACCGCGCGATCGAGCGCGGGGGCGACAACGGCTACCGCCCGCGCGGGGTCTCGTGGTATCGCAAACGCTTCCCGACGCCCGGCAACCTGGCCGGGCGCAAGGGTCTCATCGAGTTCGAAGGCGTGATGCAGGAGGCCGACGTCTGGATCAACGGCGAGCACCTCGGCCGGAGCATTCAGAGTTACCTCGGCTTCGAGTTCGACCTCACGCCCCAGCTCCGCCCCCCCGGCCAGGACAACGTGATTACCGTCCGCGCCGACGACACCTACCCGCGCAACGGCCGGTGGTTCAACGGACACGGCATCTACCGCGACGTGCATTTGCGGTTCGTCAACAGCCTGCACGTCCCGCTCGATGGCGTTTACGTCGCCACGCCCGTCATCACGGACAGCGCGGCGACGACGCGTGTGCGGACCGAGGTAGCCAACCACAGCACGTCCCAGCGCAGCGCGCGGCTTGTGACCTCGCTTCGGGATGACACGGGGCGGACGGTGGCGACCGACAGCCGGCAATTGCGGGTCGGCCCCGGCGCAACCATCGTAGTCCAACAGGATCTGGCCATACCCAAGCCCCGGCTTTGGTCAACGGGCGCGCCCCAGCTCTACACCGCCGTCACCGAGGTCATCGACGCTCAAGGCCGGCAGGATCATGTCGCCACCGCCTTCGGGGTGCGCACGATCCAATTCGTTCCGGGCGAGGGGCTTCTCCTGAACGGCCGCAAAATCGTGCTCAACGGCGGTTGCATTCACCACACGTTCGGCTGCCTCGGCGCCGCCGCCTACAGGGCGGCGATTGAACGGGAAGTTCAACTTTTGAAGGACGTCGGCTGCAACGCGGTCCGGCTGGCCCACAATCCTTTCTCCCGCGCGATGCTCGAGGCGTGCGACCGCGGCGGCCTGCTGGTCTGGGACGAGATGTATGACAGGTGGAACGCGAGCTATACCAACGGCAAGCTGTCGTTCGACGCCACCTGCCGCATCGACGTCGGAGAGTGGGTGCGGCGCGACCGCAATCATGCGGGGGTTTTCACCTTCAGCGTCGGCAACGAAGTCGAGTACGACTTTCCTAAGCTGGAGGCCGAGGTCATCGACAGGCCCGAAGGCGATGTGGCGCAGATCGGCCGCCAGGAGGAACTTAGCGACGGCGAACCGGCACTCGCCACCCTTGGCGTGCTCGTCGCGCGAGTGCGGTCGCTCGACGGCCGCCCGATCGGCTGCGCCTTTACGTTCCTTGGGCATCAGGTCGCCACGATCGATCCTTTCACCGGCCGCTACGCCAGCGGCCTCAACGGCCAGCCGCACGCGCTCTACTTCGAGGTCGATCTGCCCGGCGCCAACTACAAGCAGAGATACTTCGCCGACTGGCGTCAGCGCTACCCCGGGATGCCGCTCGTTGCGACCGAGACCGCGGCCGGGACGGGTTCGGGCGCGTGGTTCCAGTTCGATCACCGCTACAGCGTCGGCCAGTTCTACTGGGGCATCGTCGATTACATTGGGGAGAACAAGATCTGGCCGCAAAAGAACTGGCCGCACGGCCAGATCGACCGGTGCGGTTTCTTCAAACCGCACGCGTACGCCGTGCTCGCGTCGGTTGCCGCCGATCCCGTGATTCATTGCACGTTCTATCGGCCCGGCTTGGAAGGCGCCGGCTCCGCCAACGACAAGTTCAGTCACTGGAATTGGGCCGGCCAGAGCGAACTCAGGGCCGTCGTTTACTGCAACGCCGACGAGGTTGAACTCCTGGTCAACGGGCGTGCGATCGGTCGCAAACCCGTTGGCCCCGAACGCAAGATCGACAACTGGATGGTGCCGTTCGAGCCCGGAGAGCTAAAGGCGGCGGCGTTCAAAGACGGCAAGCCCGTCGCGGAGCATATCCTCCGCACCGCAGGCGCCGCGGCCCGGATCGAACTCATCCCCGACCGTTCCCGGTTGCACGCCGACGGGCTGGACCTGGCCTTCATCAAGGTTCTGATCACCGACAAGGACGGCGTCCTCGTGCCCGATGGGCAGAATCTCCTCAGGTTCGAGGTTTCGGGCGCCGGCACCAACGTCGGCGTCGATAACGGCGACATCGACAGCAATGAGCTCTTTCAGGGCGCACAGCGCAGCGCCTTCGGCGGGCGCGCTCTGCTCGTCGTCCGCGCCGACCGGCAGCCCGGGGCGGTCACAATCCGCGCCCTGGCCGAAGGCTTGTCAACGGCGACGTTGACCGTTCCCGTGGATTAGCCGCCCCGCCGTTGCAGACCATTCCGGTCCCGGGGGTCGAGGGTTTGGTCAGGGGAGATAGCCGACGAGGGGGATTTTGAGGCGGTCGGCGAGGGCGAGGGAGTCGGGGAGGTCGAGGATGAGGACGCAGCCGGCCTCAACGGCGAGGCAGGCGGCGCCGTGGTTTTTGAGGTTTTGGAGGGTGTCGGGGCCGACGGTGGGGACGTCAAAGCGTGGGTCCTGGTGGGGTTTGGCGACCTTGATAAGGGTCCAGCCGCCGCTGGGGCAGAGTCGGGCGGCGCGTTGGATCATTTCGTCGGTGCCTTCGAGGGCTTCGACGGCGATGACCTCTCGTTCCTTGACGGCGATGGCTTGGCCGATGTCGAGGCGGGCGATTTCCTTGGCGAGGGGAAAGCCGAAGGCGAGGTCGGCCTGGACGGCGGCGGCGGGCTGACAGCGAGTCATTATACCGGTGCGAGCGAGATGTTCCTGACAGTATTGCACGGAATTCTCCAGGATGATGCCGGCGGCGGCGAGTTCATCGGCGAGTGCGGCGAGCAGGGTGTCGTTACGTTTGTCCTTGCCGCGGAGTCGGCGGTACCAGATGCGCAAGGCCCGCCAGTCGGGGAGGTAGCGCAGGAGCCGCCAGGGGGTGTAGATGCGTCGTTTGGCGACGTGGCCGACCATGATGGTTCGGGAGGCGCCGGCGCGGCGCAGTTTTCGGATCCAAGCCCCGGGGCGAGCGAGGGGGACGCGGAAGAAGCGGTGGACTTCGGCGGCGAGGGCGGGATCGGCCTGGTTTTGGAGGGCGGCGCAGACGACGCGTAGGCCGGCGGCGCGAGCGCCCCGGGCGACGAGGAAGGGCAAGCGACCCTGGCCGGCGATCAGGCCAAGTACGGGGTTCGAGTTTGTGGCGAGGGTGGACATGGTGCGAGTCAGCGGCCCTTGAGGAGGGTGCGGAGGGCCTTGTCGAGTTCGCGGAGTTTGCGGCGGAATTCGGGGAGGTCCTTGAGGAGGGTGAGGGATCGTTTGGCCTGAGTGATGGGTAGGGCGGGGGAGCCGACGACGGCGGCGTCGTCGGGGAGGTCGTTGGTGACGCCGGCCTGGGCGCCGATTTTGACGTTGTCGCCGATGCGGACGTGGCCGACGACGCCGACCTGGCCGCCGAAGACGCAGTGATGGCCGGTGACGACGCTGCCGGCGATGCCGACCTGGGCGACGAGGAGGCTGTAGGGCCCGATGTGGGTATTGTGGCCGACGGCGATGAGGTTGCTGAACTTGCTGCCGCGTCCGATGACGGTATCGCCGAGGGTGCCGCGATCGACGGCACAGTTGGCGCCGATTTCGACGTCGTCCTCGATGAGGACGCCGCCGATCTGGGGGATTTTGTGATGCACGCCGCGATGGGTGGCGTAGCCGAAGCCGTCCTGGCCAATGACGGCGCCGGAATGGATGGTGACGCGGTCGCCGATGGTGCAGCCGTCATAGACGACGACGTTGGGGTAGAGGACGCAATCGCGGCCGATTTTGGCGCCTGGTCCGAGGACGGAATTGGGATAGATGGTGGTATTGTCGCCGATTTGGACGTCGTGGGAGACGACGACGAAATCGTGGATGTCAACGTTGGCGCCGAGTTGGGCGGAGGGGTGGACGCTGGCGCGGTCGCTGACGCCGACCTTTTCGTGCTCGCGGTGGCCGTGGAGGAGGACCACGATCTGCATGAAGGCGTAATAGGGGTCAGGGCAACGAATGACGGTGAGCCCTGGGGTGGGCACTTGGTCGGCGAGGACGACGGCGGAGGCCTGGGTGGTCTGGAGTTCCTTTTCGTACTTGGGATTGGCCAAGAAGCTGATGTCGCCGGGGGCGGCGTCGCTGAGGGTGGCGGCGCCCTGGATGAGCAGGTGCTCGTCGCCCTCGACGAGACCGCCGACATGGTCGGCCAGATCGCGGACGGTTCTGGCCTCGGCGGCGGCGCGGCGCAGGGACAGATCGTTTGAGGCTGGTTCGGCCATAGGGGACGATTATAGGTTTTGGAGGGGGGTCGTCAAGAGCGGCGCGTGGTCAGGGAGGCGGCGGCTCGGCGGCAGGCCGGCGACGATGCAGGGCGGTCTGGGACCGCGCGGGCGCCAGGTTTAGAGGCGGCCGTTGGTCGGGCGGTTGGGGACCGGCGCGTTCGGCGAGCTCGGCGAGGTGATCCAAGCGTTCGAGGACGGTCCGGACGACGACGTCGGGCAAGATATCGCTGAGGTCGCCGCGGCCGTTGGTGAAGCCTTCGGCCCGGACGATCGAGCCGCGGCCGCGGAGATAGGTTTCGTCGATTTCAGCCTGGGCCCCTTGGAGCAGGACGACCTGGCGCTCGAGGGCCAGGGCCACCTCGAGGATGTCGCCCGGGGTACACACGACGACGTCGCAGGCGGCCACGGCGGCGAGGAGATCGCGTCCTTCGAGTGGGCCAGGGGGCGTTTGGCCGGCGGCCTGGGCGACGAAGCGATCATAGCGGCAGGAGGCGGCATCCGAGAGCAGGCTGATCGCCAGCCCGTGCTGTTCGAGCATTTGGGCGAGGCGTGCCCAACGGCGCGGTTCCCAGAAGGGCTGGCCTCCGGAGCGCCGCGCCGCGACGGTGTAAAGCCCGACGACGGTTTCGTCCTCCTGCCGGGGGGCCGGTTCGAGGTCCGGGGGCATGTCCAGCCAGGGCCGCTCGCCGCGATACTCCAACCCACAGAGGGTGAACAGTTCCTGAATGGGATTGACGATGGCGGCGGCGGCGCGGGGGAAGACTCGGTTGAGGTAGGCGGCCTCGCTGTCGGGGTCCAGGGGTATGGGGCGGCCGTGGCGCCAGCCGAAACCCTTCTTCAGCTCGGCGGCGACCACGTTGGCGATGGCGCAGGCCCGGCGGTCGAGGTCCAGGTTGTAGAGTTTATCGAAGTGGTCGGTCTGGCAGCAGAGCAGGGCGGCGGGGTCCAGGCGCAAGGGTGCATCGACGATCTTGGGCAGAAAGTCAACGAAGGGGGTGAGGTAGGTGATGTGGCAGTTGGGGTCGTCGGCCTTGAGGCGGGTGAGGAGGGCGGTGCTGCGGACAACGGCGGCGGCCGAGCTGAGCTGCAACAGGAGGAGTTTGGCGCTGCGGGGGCAGTAGAGCGGGCAGCGGCACGCCTGGCCATGCCGCTGGTGAGGCAGGCAGGGGCGGTCGCCGCGGAAGTAGATGCAGTCAGAGGCAAGGCGAGCGATCAGTTCGTCGCGACGCACGGGCAGTCTCCCTGACCTGGGCGCCTCTCAGCCCGGGTAGGTCAGCTTAGCTGCCGCGTGGGGCAATGGCTCGGCCCGGCTCGCCGCAAGCGCCGCACCCTACCCGACTGCTACCTGGTATCGGCAGGGCCGCCCGCGGGCGGTTAAGGATTCCGACAAGAGCGGGCCCTCCAGCATGGACTTGTGAGGCGTGATGGTTTGGGGAGAAGGGCTAACCTGGCGGCGGCGGCTCGGTGCAAGAAGGAAGCACGGTGCTTCCAGACCAGCGATGGGGGTTCCTGGTGTGGTTATCGGCCGTTAGCAGGGTGCACGGGGCAGCATAGGGCAAGGCTTGCCCATGCAGCTCGGGCCAGGGGCGGTTGGCTGTCAGGGGAGAAGTTCGTACGTTTCTTCGACGGCCACCTCGGTGGGCAGGATCCCTTCGTCCTTGGCCTTGGTTTGGTCGAGCTTGCGGTCCTTGAAGACCTTCTCTCCGAGCACCACCAGTCGGCAGGAGAGCTTGCGCTCGTCGCGGGCGACGCGTCCGGCGGCTGGGTCAAACGCGGCCGTGCCGGTGACCGAGAGTTGTTCCATGTCGCTGACGTTCTTGAGGAACGTTCGGCCGGGGTCAGGGGGTTCGGGTGGGGAGGGCCAGCCCTTGGGCAACTGGTGCAACGGCTCGCCGCGGCCCTGGACGGTGACCAGCTTGTGGGCGCCGCTCTGCTGAACCGACCCGGCCGTGTACTCCTGGCGGATCGCCTGGGCCTTGATCATGAAGTGTGGGAGCGGCTCGTTTCGCACCGCCTTGCCCCCTGGGGAAACAGCGCTTTGGAGGAAGCCGTGCTCGTGCATCTGACGCAGGGCCTTCTCGGCGAGGACCAGCGACATCACGCCACGTTGCTCGGCGGTCTCTCCCACCTGCCGGCGGACTTGGTCGAGGTCCAGCACCTCCAGGACGGTGGAGTCGGGGGCCACGCGCAGGCGATAGGTGACGCCGGCCAGTTTCGGCTCGCCGGGGGAGGTGGATTCGGTTTTCTGGGCGGTGCTGAGGTAGCTGAGGAGCGTTTCCTTTTCGTGGAGGAGCTTGCGGACCTGGACGTGCACCTCGTCGAGGGTGACGCGGAGGACGGCGGAACCATCGGGCTGGACGGATTCCACCTCCTGCCGGAAGGATACCTGGCGGTTGAGGTCCTGCCCGTCCTTGGCGGTGGCGGGTTCGTCGGGCATCTCGACCCAGCTCCAATAGGTGTCGTGCACCGTGTAGCGTACCCGCTGCACGTCGCCGGTTTTGTAGGTGCAGCGGAGGGGGCCGGCGCAACCGCCGGCCTGCCAGGCCGCCCACGCACCCACCCACACGCCCATCATCAGCGTTCGCCGAACCATGTGTGTCTCCTACAAACTGTGTCCGTTAATTTTCCAAAACCTCGCAGGTTTCATCCATCACGTAGAACATTTTCGCCGCGGGATGGGCCTGGCGCGCGTTGGCGGACGCCGAGGAATTCAGCGCCACCTCGAGGCTCAGCTTCTCCGCGCGTCGGAGCAACCTGCCCGGCGGCATGACATAGAGCAGTTCACCCGACCCGCGGTCCAGGGCAAGGACCTTCATGTCTGACGAGCCGGCGGGGCGATTGGCGGCCCAGTCCGGCAGGGCATCATTGGCCAGTGCGGTGGCTTGTATGGCGATCGTCACCTGCTTGGGGCCAGCCGGTGTTGGCTGGACTTCGCGGACGCGGCAGGTTTTTTTCACCAAGGCCGCGCCGCCGCGGGGCGTTTCGGCCAGCTCGACGGTCTGCCAGGTTGCCTGCTTTTTCAAGGCCGCCTGGGCAGGCAAGGTTCCGATGGCCATTTCCGCATAGCGGCGGAGGTGGTTCTCCGAGAGCAGCAAGGCCGCCTGGTAGCCCCCCAGGTCGGGATTGGCGATCGGTCCGCGTACGATCCGCTCCAAGGGGGGGTCGATCTCGGTGAGTTGCGATACGCGTCCAGCCCGGTCGAGCAGGGCGGTGCAGCCCTGGCCCTTCAGAGGAGCGAACGTCTCGGCAAAGCGTTGCTGGTGGTTGACCTGCCCGGCGGCTGGGGCGGGCTGGGGCGGTTTGTCGGCCGGTGTTTCGCTATCATAAGTGCAGTGAACAGTGACGCTGGTCATGGCGGCCTTGAGGGAGCGGACGGTCAGCCGGACGGTCGCGCCGCCAACGGGGTCGCCCTGCCGGACTTGATAGTCCCAGACCACTTCGCTGTCCTGGAAGTCGGCGGCAACGGGCAAGGACAATCTGAGGTCGCTGACGAGGTGCACCTTGAGGGCGCCGGCCCGTTCGAGCAGCAGAGAAGGGGGGGCGGAGCGGGCGGCGCATCCGCTCAACTCCGACAACCCACTGGCCGCGAACATGAGCGCCAGTAACCGCGTCGTGGTCCAGACTTGGGGATTCATCGGTGCTGCAGACCTCATCGACCAAGGGCCTTGTTTGCCAGGTATTTCGAAGGTTTCATTATACGTCCCGACGAAGGGCGCGGCAAGGCTCTTGTCGGCGTCATTATTAAGGATGTTGAGCACCGCGCGGGCTGGTGCAGGCGGTGGGCCGCCTAACCGGGGCGGCCGGCGGTCGGCTAGCCGGGCGGCTTGAGCTCGGAGGCCTGGGGGAGGTCCTTCAGAGTGCCCAAGCCAAAGGTTTCCAGGAACTTGCGCGTGGTGCCGTAGAGCAACGGTCGGCCAAGTTCCTCGGCGCGACCCACGATTTTGACCAGTCCCTTCTCACAGAGCTGGCGGATCATTTCGCCGCAACCGACGCCCCGGACGGCCTCGACGTCCACGCGCAGGACGGGCTGCTTGTAGGCGATGACGGCCAAGGTTTCCAAGGCGGCGGGCGAGAGTTTGTTCTCGCCGCGGACCTTGATGAGCTGCCGCAGCCAGAGGTCGTACTCGCGGCGGGTGAGCATCTGGTAGCCGCCGGCGATCTCCTCGATGCGAAACGCGCAGTTCATGTCGTCGTACCTGGCGTTCAGGGCGTCAACCTGGCCGCGGATTTCCTTCACGCCGCCGGCGCCCAGGATTTCGGCCAGCTTGCGGGCCGGCAACGGTTCGTCGCTGGCGAAGAGCACCGCCTCGAGCACCTGTGGGGCGGCAATCGGCGGCATCGGGGAGGCTTGGGGCGACGGGCCGGCGCCGGGTTGCTCGGCCACCTGCTCCGGCACGTCCGGCGCATCGCCGTCATCCCGAGAGGCGCATAGCTCGTGGGGGCCTTCAGCGGCCTGGGCCGGCAACGGGCGACTCCGGGCCGCCGGGATCACCCTCTCACCCGACTCGTCTGCCGGCGGCAGCTCGTGTTGGCTGGTATCGTGCGTTTCGTCCATGGGTTCCATTTTCAGCACAAATCACCTCCGCCAGGACGAGGGCAATTATCCCCTCGGTCGCCCGGCCGATAAAGCAAAAAAGCGGCCGGGGCGGGAGGCTGGTCGATTGCCTCGATCTATCGCGGCGGTCCGGGGGACCGGCCTCGGCGGCGCAGCCAGGCATCCAAGGGCGCGGTCAAGGTGTTCATGACGAGGAGGGCCACGTAGCAGGGGAGGGCGAGGGGCGTGTAGAGCCTGAGGACGATGGTCAGCACTCCCGCGCCGGCCCCAAAGATGAGTTGTCCGGCGGGGCTCATCGGTCGAGGGGTCATGTCGGCCGCGAGGACCATCGCCGCCAGCAGCAAGCCGCCGGTGAAGATATGGTAGTGCACGTAGGTGAGGGCGGCGGCTCGATCGGCCGCCGGGGCGAACACCAGGAGCGGTCCGCCGTCCTGGCCCGGCAGGGCGACGACGGGCAGGACCAGGGCGGCGGCATAGGCGCCGCCCACGAGGGCCAGAGGCAACTGCCAGCGTACATACCCCCGGTACATGAAGTAGAGACCCACCAGGATCAGGGCGGCCGTGCAGGTCTCGCCGACGCCGCCGGGGACCGCCCCCCAGAGCAGGTGGGGCAGCGACGGCAGGCGTCGCCAAAGGTAATCGCCCAGCAGGGGCACGCCGTCGGTGAACTGCAGGCCGTGCAATTCGCGCAGGGCTTCCGCCGGGACGGGCAGCAGCCAGGCGTCGTCCCGGCCGGGGGGCGAGTCGACAAACCAGTTCGTCCGCAGCCAGGAGGCAACCGGCCCGGCGTGTCGCAGACAATCTCCCCAGAACAGCCGCCCGCGTTCCAATATCGGTCCGGTCGCCTGGCCATCCAGACCGGGTGAGAGCAGTTCGAGTATCAAGCGTCCGACCAAGGCCGGGTGCCACACGTAGTGTCCGAGTCCGCCAAAGAACTGCTTGCCCAAGACGACGGCGGCGGCCGCGCCGACGGCCGCGAGGAACCACGGACACGTCGGCGGCAACATGAACGCCACCAGGACGCCCATCATGACGCTGTGCGGCAGGCTGCCCGGTACTCGCACCTGGCGGGCCCGGCTGCACAACAGCTCCGCCAAGGCCGCCGTGAGCGCCGAGGCCGCCAGCAATACGGCCGCGCGGCGCCCGAAGAACGCGATCCCCGCCACGGCCGGCAAGGTCAACGCCGCCAATTGGGTGGTCAGCAGGCGGCGCGCCGACTCGGGCGCGGCGCGGAACGGCGGCACGGGCAGGACGCCGGGGCGGTCGCTGCGGCTCATGGGGTTCCCTCCCCGCCCGCCGGTTGGGGGCAGTCGGCCAGCGTCGGGGTCCCACCCCCGCCGGCCTCGGCCGCGCCTGCGGCCGGACCGGCACGGTGCAACAGGGACTTAACCGTTCGCAGGTGTTCCGCAATCCGCAGGTGCGAGGGGCAGAGGTACGAGCAGATGCCGCATTCGAGGCAGGCTTCCACCCCCAGGCGCCGCGCCGAGGCATACTGCCGTGTTTCCGCCAAGGCGACCAGTGCCGCCGGGTCGATGCCGGCCGGGCAATCTTCGAGGCACCAGCCGCAGCGGATACAGGCCTGCGGTCGAGGCCGTTCCGCGCGGCGGAGCACGGTGAAGGCTTCGCTGTCCATGCCGACCGCCGCGCGGTCGGGGGGCACCAGCGCCCCGGTCAGCGAGCCGCCGGACACGACGCCTCGGGCGTCCGAGCGGATCTGCGCCGCCGCCAGCAGCGCCCGCAGGGGCAAACCCAGCGGCGCCCAAAAGTGGCCTGGGTGCTCCACGCCATCGCCGCAGACGGTTACGAGGCGTTCGAGGGGCGGCCGGGCCTTTCGCACGGCTTGGTCCACCTCCCGCAGCGTTTGCACCGGCAACACCAGCGTCTGGCCGGCCGGCCGGCGCCGCAGCCAACCCTGCCGGCGCAGGGTCCGCACGACCACTTGGGCCAGACCTTGCGGATACTTTTCGCTCACGGCGGCGGCTAAGACCCCCCAGGCTTGGGTCCGACGCCGGTCCAGGCGAAACGTGTGCGGGTGCGCCACGAGGGCTCGTTCGGCCGGCAAGAGCGTTTGCAGCAGCGTCAGCCCCGCGCATACCTCCTCCGTGTAACGAAGAAGCAGCGCCAGGGCGGCGGTCATCATGGGTTCCAGGGGGGAGGCATTGGCCACCACCGCTTCGACGGCGTGCCCTTCGAGTTGGCGGAGGCGCAGCACGAACGGCCGGCCGTCCTGGGGATCGACAATTCCGGCTTGCTCGATGCGACGCAGGGTCTCTTCCCGGTCGAGCGGCGGCTCGGCCGGCGGCGGCGTGGGCGGCTGATCGGCCTGGTCCCGCGGCGTTTCGAGCGGGGCGGGTGGGCGGGCGGCGAGCACCACGGCGGGGAGGCGCCCGGCGTGCACCGACCACACCTGGTCCAGGCCGCGGACCGCGCCGTCGCGCGGCGCGTGCAGCCGATAGGGGCCGGCTACGGCGAGGAGTTGTCCGCGGCGAGCGTTCTCGCCCGGGCGGACCAAGAGCTCCAGCGGGTCCGGGCCGCGCGGGGGCGACAGAAAGAGGGGTCCGTCGTAGGCCACGGTCTCGATCCGGTCCGCCGCCGGCAGCCGGCCCAGCGGCGGGAGATACAGCCCCCCGGTAAAGGCCGTCTCCACGTTGCCGCGCCGGGGGAACACCACGTCCATTACCTCGCCTGGGGGCCCAGGGCGGCATCCACAAGGTCAACTTTGGCCGCCGCGCGGAGCGACTGTTGCAGGGCCAGCATGCGCCGGCGTATTTCACGTTGCTGCACGGCCTGGGCGAGTTTTTCGCGGACGGCGGCGGGTTCGGGCCCGGCGGGGGGCGTCTCCCGCTCCAGGCGCAGCAGACCCCACCACTCAATACCATCTTCATCGCGGTAGCGCACCGGTCCGCTGACCTGTCCCGCGCCGCCAAGACCGAACGCCGCCCGTCGCACGGCCGGGGGAACCTGCTCGTCCGCCGCCGAGAACGGTCCCAGCAAGGCGCCGGTGCGCAAGGTTCGCTCGTCCTCCGAGAGATCGGCCGCCAGCAGGGCGAAATCCTCTCCGGCCGCCAGGCGGCGCTGGGCCGCCTCGAGCTTCCGCAGGCTGGTCACCGCCAGTTGTCGCACTTGCACCTTCCGCCCGTGTTCTCTCTCATACTCGGCCGCCAGTTGCTCCTCGCTGACGGGCACGTCGGGGTCCACCAGCTCCCGCAAGAGCGTCTGGCGTTCGACGACGAGGGCAAACTCGCCGGCGGAGAGCCCGCGGCTCTGGAGCAGGTATTCGAGCAGGGCTTCCTGCTCGGCCACGGGTTTGCCGGGCACCATGTCCTCGAGGATGCGGCGGCGTTCGGCCTCGATGCGGTCGGGCGTCGCCTTGATTCCCCGGGCGGCGGCCTGCTGCCGGACCGCCTCGAGCGTGATCAGATCATCGAGCACGGTCTTCCCCCGGCCTGCCAGCAACACGTTGGCCACCGTGCTGCGTCGAATGGGCTGGCCGTTGACCCGCGCCAGCACCGGGTCCGGGACCTGGCCCGCCGAGGCGCTACCCGGTGCGGCGGGCGGGGTCTGGGCCAACTGCTCACTGATCGTCCGGGTCCGGCGGGCAGGGCTGTCGGCGCAACCCGCCGCCACGAGCATACCTGCCAGGGGCAGCAGGACGCCGGCCAAGTTCCGCCACACTGTTTTGCCGACCATGGCTGCCTCAACCCCACGTAAACGGATCACGGTCCGCGCGACTTAGGGCCACGTGCAGACCAGGGCGCCGCCGGCGCAATAAGGCGGCCAGGTGCGGCAAGGCCAGGCGCTCGGAATGCGAGTGCCCCACGCAGGCGGCGGTCACGCCCGCCTCCCGCAGTTCCAAGGCGTGATGATGGTTCAGTTCGCCGGTGAGGAAGAACTGGCAGCCCTGTCGGATGACCTGGCGTACGAGCGAGCCGGCGGCGCCGGCGGCCACGGCCACGCGGCGCAGGCGACCCGGCCTGGGCCCGATCAGCCCGACGGTCTTCACCCTAAGTGCCCGCCTGATCCGCCCGATAAGCTGGGGGACCGTCGCGGGCGGCTCGAGCTCGCCGACGCGCCCCAGCCCCACGTCGCCGGGGACGTCCAGCATGGGGTACACGTCATAGGCGACTTCCTCATAGCTGTGAGCCGCGAGCATGGCCGCGACCGCGCGTCCCAACCGGTCGCGGGGCACCACGGTCTCGAGCTTGATTTCATCCACCTGTTCGAACTTGCCCCGCTGCCCGATGGTGGGGCGGCTCCGGGGGCCGCAGAAGAACGTGCCCGTGCCGCGGGTGCGAAAGCTGCATTTGCCATACTTACTGGCGGCGCTAATCCGGCCGCCACCGGCGGCGAAGATAGCCTCGCTCACGCGAGGGAGGTCCTTCTCCGGCACGAAAACGGCCAGTTTGCAGAAGTCGCCGGGCGGCCCGGCCGGGGGCGCCGCCGGCTGCAATACCCTGGCTTCCTTGAGGCCCAGCGCTTTGGCGAGCAGGTCGTTGACCCCGCCCCGCGCCGCGTCCCAGGCCGTATGCGGCGCGTACACCGCCAGCCCGTTTCGCACGAGTTCAAGCATCAGCCCGCTCGGCCCGGGGCCGGGCACGATGTGCTGCAAGGGTTCCCAGATGGGGGGGTGATAAGCCACAATCAACTGGGCCTGAGTCTTCTTCGCCTCGGCCAGGACGGCGCGGGTCAGGTCCACGGTGAGGAGCACCCGCCGCACCGGCTGCCGGGGATCACCAGCCAATAACCCCACGTTGTCCCAGGCCTCAGCCAGGCGCAGCGGGGCGATCTCCTCCAGCGTCTGGACCATGTCCCGTAGATTCATGTCGGACCGCCTACCTTTCGTTTTCAGCCGTTGGCTGCTGAGGGGGCCGGCTGCCGCACTCGGCCCGCACCAATTGCCGATACGCCTCGTGCAGTTTCGTGTACACCGGGCCGGGCTTATCCTGCCCGACGGCGTGCCGCTCGATGCGGCAGACGGGCATCAGCTCCATGATGCTGTTCGTGAGGAACACTTCGTCGGCCCCCAGCAGCTCCTGGATGGTCAGCCAGCGCTGCTCGCCCACGATCCCTTGATCCCGCGCCAGGTCGAGGACGGTCCGGCGGGTGATGCCCGGCAGCACGGGCTTTTCCGCGGGCGGCGTGAGGAGCACGCCTCCCCGCACGACAAACACGTTACTGACGCAGCCGGAGGCCAGCCGGTTGGCCGGGGTGAACCACAGGGCCTCGCCGGCCTGCTTCTTTTGGGCTTCCTGGAGCATCAGCAACCGGCTGAAGTAATTCAACGTTTTGTGTCCGGCCGTCGGCTCGGCGGGGTTGGCTTTGTAGTCGCTGACCATCACCGTCATCCCCCGGCGGTAATACTCCGGCGGGTAGGGCGTCATGGGTCCGGCCGTCAGGAACACTTCGCTGCTCGGCTCATCGTCCGGGTCTGCGCGCTGCACATTGCCCCGCGTTACCGTCAGGCGCAGCCGCGCGTCTTGCAGATCGTTCGCCTCGAGCAGGGCCGCCACCCACTCGCCCAGTTGTCCCGACCCGTGGCGAATGCGGATACCCAACTGCCCGGCCGAGCGGTACAGCCGGTCCAGGTGTTCGGCCAGGCGAAACGTTCGGCCTCCATAGCTGCGCATCGTCTCGAACAGCCCCACGCCGTGCAGCAGCCCGGCGTCGTGGACACTGACGTGCGCCTGGGCGGAATCCACCAACCTGCCGTTCAGATAGACGAATTCCATAACGCCTTCCTGTCGCTATTTTTCGCGCTCTTCGCGGTCAGGATCATCTGCCTGGGCGCCAGCCCCACAATTCAATTTGCAGCCGCGGCCCAAAACGCACCCCATGTTCCAGGCATTGCTGCGCCACCCAGGGGGCCAGCCGCCGGTACTGCTGTCTGGTGCGGGCCTGAGGCATCAGCAGGACCCGCCGGCGGTCCACCCGCCGCAGGCGACGGAGGAGGCGTTCGACCTCCTGAACGTCGCGCTCGTCGGCCACCACAAACTTCAACTGGTACTCGTGCCGGTCGAGGAAGCGCTGGATGGCCGGGAGGTTCAGCCGCGTCCGGTCATGCGACTTGGCGTATGGCGCCCACCGCCCCTGGCGCGGGGTGGAGTTTGCCAGCTTGGGACTGAGGCTCAGCAGGTCGCAGCGGAGGGGCACATAGCGCGTGGCGTTTGTCTCCACGGTCACCTGGCGTCCAGCCCGCGTCAGCGCTTCCAGCAGAGCCGGGGTCTGCGGCTGGAGGAGCGGCTCCCCGCCGGTAACCACCACCTCGCCCAGGCCGGCGGCCTTGACCCGCGCCAGCACCTGCGCCAAGCTCATCTGTTCGCCCGGCGCGGCCTCCAGGGCGTAGGGCGTATCGCACCACCGGCAGCGCAGATTGCAGCCGGCGAGCCGCAGGAACACTGACACGGCGCCGGCCCGCAACCCCTCGCCTTGTATGGAGCGGAATATTTCACTCACGCGCACGTCCGCCTCACCTGTCGCCGCGCACCGCCGCCGGCCGTCCTGCCGGCGCTTATCAATAGGGCCCGCGAATATGCTGTTTCACCGACTGTTCGTAGAAGGCGTGCAGTTTTTGGTGCAGTTCGCGCGGCAACGGCGACAAGTCCGATACAGCGGCGTTTGTCCGCGCCTGCTCCGGGCGGGTGGCGCCCGGGATGATCACGCTGACCGCCTGGTGGTCCAGAGTCCACCGCTGAGCCATCTGGGCCGGGGTCATTCCCGAGGGGGCCAGCGGCTTGAGGGCGTCGGCCAGTTGCACCCCTTTTTCGAAGGGCAGGCCGGCGAAGGTCTCGCCGACGTTGAAGGCTTGGCCGTCGCGGTTGTAGTGGCGGTGGTCGTGCGCCGCGAAGGTGGTTTTCGCGGTGAACTTGCCGGCCAGCAGGCCACTGGCCAAGGGCAGCCGCACGATAATCGCCACGCCCTGACGTTGGGCGTCCGGCAGCAACCGGTCGGCGGGCTTCTGCCGAAAGACGTTGAAGATGATCTGCAGCGCCGCGAGTCCCTGCTGCCGCAGGCACAGTTGGGCCTGGGCCATCGACTCGACGCTTGCTCCCCAGTGCCGCACCTTGCCGGCCCGCACCAGTTCCCGCAGCCATTCGAAGAGCTCTTGCCGTTCCAGCACCGGGGTGGGCACACAGTGGAGTTGCAGCAGGTCGAGCGTGTTCACTCCCAGCCGCTGGAGGGACCCCTCCACGCAGCGTGCAACCGCCGGCTGCGTATATTGATCGGGGAACAGGCTGTCATCCTGCCCCACCTTGGTGGCGACGAAGACCCGGTCCTTTTTGTCCCGGATGAATTGCCCGATGATGCGCTCGCTGCGGCCGTTGCCGTACACATCGGCGGTATCGAAGAAATTGACCCCGTTTTCCCAGGCCGCCTCCAGGATCGCCCGGGCGGTCGGCTCGGAGACCTGGCCCCAGTCCGCCCCCAACTGCCAGCAGCCCAGTCCCACCTCGGAACAGCGCCAGCCCGTGCGGCCCAGCTCTCGATAGTTCATCGGCCAATCCTTTCGCGCGTGGCGTTGGGGTTTGGCGTCTGGGCATACTCAATCGGATCGCGGCGCCCCACTTGGGCAAAGCCCTTTCGCCGCAGCACGCACGAGTCGCACCGTCCGCACGCCCGCCCCCGTTGATCGGGGTCATAGCAACTGTGCGTCAGCGAATAATCCAGCCCCAGGTCCAGCCCGCGCCGAATGATCTGCGCCTTGGTGAGCTCCAGCAGAGGCGCTTGGATGCGGAAGGGCCCGCGGCCCTCAACGGCGGCCTTGGTCGCTACGTTCGCCAGTTTCTCAAACGTCCGCAGGAACTCGGCCCGGCAATCCGGGTAGCCGCTGTAGTCCACGGCGTTCACGCCGACAAAGATGTCGAAGGCCCCGAGCACCTCGGCCCAGCCCAGCGCCAACGCCAGCAGAATGGTGTTCCGCGCCGGCACGTAGGTAACGGGTATCGCTGCCGTCGGCCCGCCCGTGTGGGGCACCGGCAAGTCGCCCGTCAAGGCCGAGCCGCCGATCAGCCGCAGGTCGACCTCGAGCAGCTTATGCTCGGCGACCTTCAGTGCCGCCGCCACCTGGCGGGCACAGTCCAGTTCCCGCCCGTGCCGCTGGCCGTAGGCCACCGTCAGGGCATACAGGTCGTACCCCTGGTCCCGCGCCACCGCGCCGGCGGTGTAGGAGTCCAGTCCGCCGCTGAGCAGCAGCACCGCCCGCCGCCCCGTCGGGCCCAGGGCGTCGGCCGCGGCGTCCGCCGCCGCGCCTGTCTTCGAGCCGCCTTTGCCAGCCTCTCTTGCCACGCCTTGCCGCCTGGGCTACAATCCGCCGTTGGTGGACCAAGCTTTACGGCTACCGTTATACTGTGTTGGCGGAGCGTGGACAAGACAATGGCTCCTGACCCACAAATCGAGACCTTCGATAACCCCTGTCCGCAGCGGGATTACGAGATTGAGATTCGCTGTCCCGAGTTTACCAGCCTCTGCCCCAAGACAGGCCAGCCGGACTTCGGGACCATCACGATCCGCTACGTTCCGGACCGGATGTGCCTGGAGCTGAAGGCCCTGAAGTTCTACCTGCAGGGCTACCGCAGCCGCGGCATTTTCTATGAGGCGCTCACCAATCGCATCCTCGACGACCTCGTGGCCGCCTGCCGACCCCGCCGCCTGACCGTCATCGGCGACTTCCACGTTCGCGGCGGCATCACCGCCAGCGTCTCGGCCACCTACCCCTGAGTCGCCGTTGCGCACCAACTCACGGCGCAAGGTTGTCCGGCAGCTTGCCGAGGGCCGCAGGGGGCAACCGGGCCGACCAGTTCAGAGTATTGACGACCCGGCTCCGTTAGGGGATAAATGGAGGCGAGGAGAAGTGCAGGAGAGCGTGCGAGAGCGAAGATGAGCATGAAGATCAACCTCTCGGGACCAGACATCGGCCAAGCGGAGATCGACGCCGTGGTGGCCGTGCTGCGGACGCCGACGCTGAGCCTGGGCCCCAAGCTGGTGGAGTTTGAGACGGCCGTGGCCGATTACGTGGGCCGGCGGTTCGCCGTGGCGGTCAACAGCGGCACCAGCGCGCTGCACCTGTGCCTGCTGGCGCTGGGCCTGGGGCCGGGCGATGAGGTGATCACCACGCCGTTCAGTTTTATCGCCACCACAAACTGCATCCTCATGGTCGGGGCGACGCCGGTGTTCGTGGACATCGACCCGGTCAGCTACAACATCGACGTGGACCGCATCGCGGAGAAGATCACGCCGCGCACCCGCGCCCTGATTCCGGTGGAGGTGTTCGGCAATCCGCTGGGCTGCGACCGGGCGTACGACCTGGCGCGGCAGCACGACCTTCTGGGCGTGGAGGACTCGTGCGAGGCCCTGGGCAGCGTGGTCCACGGCCGCAAGGCGGGCACGCTGGGCCACGTGAGCACCTTCGCCTTCTACCCCAACAAGCAAATGACCACGGGCGAGGGCGGCGTGATCGTTACCGACGACGAGCGGACCGCGCGGCTGTGCGCGTCGCTGCGCAATCAGGGTCGGGACCCCGGCGCCGGCTGGCTGACGCACGCCCGCCTCGGTTACAACTTTCGCCTGAGCGAGATCAACTGCGCCCTGGGCGTCGTGCAACTGGGGCGCTTGGAGGAGTTCATCGCCAAACGGCAGCGCGTTTTCGACTGGTACCGGGAGCGACTGGCCGACGAACCGCGGCTGGCGTTGCCGCAGGCGCCGGCGGACTGTCGAGTGAGTTGGTTCGTGTACGTGGCGCGGCTGACGGACGAGTTCACCGTACAGCAGCGCGATGAGGTCCTGGCCTACCTCCGCGAGCACGGCATCGGCTGCAACAACTATTTCAGCCCCATCCACCTGCAACCGTTTATCGTCGAGCGGCTGGGTTGCGGCCCGGGCGACTACCCCATCACCGAGCGCGTCGCTCAGCGGACCATCGCCCTGCCGTTCTGCAACACGTTGACGGCGGACGAGGTGGACGCCGTTTGCCGCACCCTGCGGCAGGGGCTGGACCGCCTCGGGCGGCGGGGAAAGACCTAGGGGCTTTTGAGGACAAGGGATTGTCATGGCAGGCAAATTCATTATAGAACCGTCCGTCCGCATCAAACGGTTGCCACCCTACCTGTTCGGCCGGCTGAACGCCCTGAAGCTGAAGAAGCGTCAGGCCGGCATCGACATCATCGACCTGGGCATGGGGAACCCGCTGGACCCGACGCCCGACATCATCGTCGATAAGCTCTGCGAGGCCGCGCGCGATACCCGCAACCAGCGCTACAGCGTTTCGATCGGCATCTACAACCTCCGCCGCGAAATGGCCAAGAAATACGAGGCGAAGTGGGGCGTCGCGCTCGATCCGGACAAGGAGGTCATCGCGGTGATCGGTTCCAAGGAGGGTTTTTCGCACGCGTGCCTGGCCCTGCTGGGCGCGGGCGACACGGCGGTGGTGGGCGACCCGGCCTTCCCCATTCACGTGTACGCCGTGGCGTTGGCGGGTGCCAACGTCATCAGCGTGCCGCTGGGCAACGACGAGGCTTTTCTGGAGCGCATTGCCTACGTCTGTGAGCACCTGTATCCGCGGCCCAAGCTGATGATCCTGAACTATCCGCATAATCCGACCGCGATAACGGTGGAGCCGGAGTTTTTCAACGAGGTGGTGGCGCTGGCCCGCCGCTTTGGCGTGGCCGTGATCCACGACTTCGCCTACGGCGAGACGTGCTTCGACGGCTACCAGGCCCCCTCGTTCCTCTCGGCGAAGGGCGCCAAGGACGTGGGCGTGGAGTTCACCACGCTGAGCAAGCCCTACAACATGGCGGGTTTTCGCATCGGCTTCTGCGCCGGCAACCGGGAGGTGGTGCAGGCCCTGGCCACGATTAAGGGATACTACGACTACGGCATTTTTCAGGCCATCCAGATTGCCGCCATCATTGCGCTGCGCCACGGCGAGAAGTTCGTCGAGGAGCAAGCCGCCCGCTACGCCGCCCGTCGAGACTTAGTCTGCGAATGGTTGGACAAGATCGGCTGGCAAACTGAACGGCCGCGCGGCTCGATGTTTGTCTGGACGCGCGTCGCCGAGGAACACCTCCGCGGCATGAGCACCCTCGACTACGCCATGGAGCTCATGGAAAAGGCGGAGGTCTCGGTCTCGCCGGGCCGGGCGTTCGGCGAAAACGGCGAAGGCTTTCTCCGTATCGCCCTGGTCGAAAACGAACAACGTCTTCGCCAAGCCATGCGGCAAATCCACCGCTTCGTCCAGGCCAAACCCAAGCGTTCTTCCCCCAGCCGCACCAAGGCGGCCACCCCGTGATCGCTTACAGATCCGTGATCCGCCGGGGGGTCCGGGGGTGGGCGCAGAAGGTGGCCTGTTTGCGCATTGTCGGTGTGGGCAAGTGCATAAGTTTCCGGGATACAAGGGCTTAGGGAGAATGATGCCATCCGTGAAGGAAAGGGGCGTATTCTGGAGATTCGAGGCGGACTATGACGATTATTCCGACAAGTCATGGTTGATCATTGAGGATGGGAGGGGCGGCAAGACGTTTTCTGCTTGATTCTTTGCCTGTAAAGGCCTATATTACAATGTGTTAGATTTCTGTTAAGATTGCGGGGCGATCGGTGCTGGTGTTTTGGTCTTGACGGGGCGACAGAGGCGGCGAGAATTGCTGTCGGCGGGCGGGTCATAGGCGTCAAGGCCGTGGTGTGGGTTGACGTGACGGTCAGCCGCAAGGGATCGAGGAGCGGAGGCTGGGTTGGCGATTCCACCAAGTACAGGTCGTTTCGCGGAGGGGGTGCTCGTCTGCGGCGGCTGTCAGCTATGTGTCTGTCAAGAGGAGTCCCTGGAGAGGAATAGCCATGATTGACAACACCCTGAGCGGTTCGACGGCTTTGCGTGCCTACGCCGGTCCGGACAAGGAAGAGATCCAGCGCAGCAATTGTGAAATGCGCGGTATGGTGGAGTGGCTCGAGAGGCATCGTACCCAGTTGTTCGAGGATGAGAAGGCAAAGGGCCACAATTATATCGCGATAATCAGCTTTCCGCCGCAGATGATTCATCCCTTTCGCAGCAAGGGGGATTTGCTGGCTTTCCGCCAGGAACACCCGTTTTCGGCGTATATCTATCGGAATCGGGACAAAGAGATATACATGCTATGACCACCGTGTATGGGGAATGGATGCACGACAAGCGGGACGGCCTGAGCGGCCCACTGGTCAGTCCTGTTGTGGCGGCGACTCTTCTGCATAAGAATTCCCGGAAGGGAAGCTTGGTTTTTCTCATGGATTCGGGCGCTCAGCAAAGCCTGATCGTGCAGGAAGACCAGGACCGTTTGGGGATCCCGGACCGCCTGCTTTCGCCGGCCGAGACCAAGGCACAAACACTAGGGGGGTTTGTGGCATTTCGGTTTCTGACGGTTTGTTCGCTGGTTTTCTCCAACGCGAACGGCGAGACCATCGAGGTGCCGGGTTTGACGCTGTTTTTTCCTTCCCGTCCGACGTGGCGACAGAAGTGGTTTGGCAACAAGTACCCCAGGCCCCTGGCTGGAGAAGGTGAGTTCAAGAGCATTCTGGGTCGCGACGTGCTGCAGCGGTTCTCCGTGGGCTGGAGCATGTCCAACGCGATGCTCTTTCACACGGATGAGCATAGCAAGTACCAGGATGCGTTCAAGAGAGCAGGGTTCTGGCCCCCACCTCCGTCACCGCTGCTTCCGGATCCCAATAGTATCCCTTGGTCAGACGGTCCGCATTCGCCGGTCATAACATGAGCTTGGCGGTCTGCAGGCGCATGCTCGTGACCAGGTCCGGATCGGCGATTTTGGGGCGCACAAGTAATGGTCGGGCGCATGCGGGAGGGCGGATCGTGCCCGCGGGTTTCGTCCGCTCTTTCTCGTCTCCTTTTGGCTGCGCGGTAAGTTGAGTCCCATGGCTGAAGGCCTCTCGGAAAAGGTGTCCGCGCTGCTCTTGCCGGTGGTGCATAATCCCGCGCAGTATATCGGCGGCGAGGTCAACGAGGTGCGGAAGGAGTCCGCCGGCGTTGAGGTCTCGGTGGCGTTGGCGTTCCCGGACACGTACGCGGTGGGGATGAGCAACCTGGGCCTGGCGATTCTCTACGAGGCGGTTAACAGGCTGCCTTGGGCCGCCGCCGAGCGCGTTTATTGTCCCTGGACCGACGCCGTCGAGCTGATGCGGCGGCAGGGCATTCCCTTGTTCAGTTGGGAGTCGCGGCGGGCGGTGCGCGAGTTCAACGTGGTGGGCGTCACGCTGCAGCACGAGTTGTCCTACAGCAACGTACTGCTGCTGCTGGACCTGGCGGGGATTACCCTGCACGCCGAGGCCCGGCGCGACGCCGAGCCGCTGGTGATTGCCGGCGGTCCGCTGGCGGACTGCTGCGAGCCCTTGGCCGACTTCCTCGACCTGGTGCTGCTGGGCGAGGGGGAGGAGGCGTTTCCCGCCGTCCTGGCCGCCTACCGGGAACTGCGGCCGAAACGGCTCTCGCGGCGAGCGCTGCTCCTGGAGCTGGCGTGCCGGTTCCCGTTCCTTTACGTCCCGCGGTTTTACCAGAGCCACTACCATGCCGACGGGACGCTGGCGGCGTGCAGTCCGACCGAGCCGGACGTGCCGGCCGTGATCAGCCGGGCGTACGTCAAGGACCTCGACGCCGCGGCGTATCCCACCGCGCCCCTGGTACCGCACACCGCGGCCGTGCACGACCGCATTGCCATCGAGATCATGCGCGGCTGTCCTCAGCGTTGCGCCTTTTGCCACGCCGGCCACACGCGGGGGCCGGTGCGGACCCGCTCCCTGGACCGCATCGTCGAGATCGCGTGGCAATCCTACCTGGCGACCGGCCACGACACGGTAAGCCTGCTGAGCCTGTCGAGCAGCGATTACCCGGGCCTGGGGGAACTGGTGCGCCGGCTGTACGCCCGGTTCGAGGGCCGGCACGTGGGCATTTCGCTGCCGAGCCTGCGGGTCGATAGGCAACTGCGCGACGTCCCGCCGCAGATCGCCGGCGTTCGCCGCGAGGGTCTGACCGTCGCCGTCGAGGCCGCCGGCGACCGCCTGCGGCAGGCCATCGGCAAACGCGTTACTGACGCCGACCTGCTGGCTACCCTGCGCGCCGCCTACGAGGCCGGCTGGCACACGGTCAAGCTCTACTTCATCGTGGGTTTTCCCGGCGAGACCGACGCCGACATCGACGCCATCGCCGAACTGGCGGGGCAAGTCAGCGTGCTGCGGCGGGAGGTGGGCGGCGGGCCCGCCACCGTCAACGTTACAGTGTCCTGGCTCGTTCCCAAGCCACACACGCCGCTGGCCTGGGCGCCCATGCAGACGGAAGACTACTTTCGCGGCGCTCGCCGGCGGCTGCTCGCCGCGGCCCGCGTCCACGGCAAGCTGCCCGTCCGCTACAAGTTTCACAACCTCGGCCGCTCGCTGCTCGAAGGCGTTTTCGCCCGCGGCGACCGGCGGCTGGGCCGCGTGCTGGAGACCGCCTACCGCCAGGGCGCCTGCTTCGACGCCTGGGACGAGTGCTTCCGCCACGACCTCTACCTCGATGCCTTCCGGCAAGGCGGCCTCGACCCGGCCTTCTACGCCCACCGCCCGCGCGGCGAAAATGAAGTGCTCTCCTGGGACCACCTCGCCGGCCAAGACCGCGACCAACTGTATCGTCGCTACCAGCGACTGATCGAGATGCTTGCCGGTTCGTCTTGACCCGGCCCGCGGCGCCCGCGGCGGCCAATCACGAGCAGTAGCACGCGATGAACTCCCCCAGGTGTTCGCCGAGTACGCGCAGGCGCAGGCGGGCGGGGCCGAAGTTGAGAGCCTCGGCGTAGCCGAGGTTGCCGTCGATCGTCAGGACGGCCTCGTGAGCGTCGGCCAATTCCAGGTGGCGGCGCCCGGCGCGCACGGCCGCCAGGCGCATCAGCCAGCCGACGGCAACCATTCCCAGAAGCAGCGTTTGGAGGCCCTCGATCATGCCGTAGCCATAGAACGCCGGTCCGCAATAGTTCATCCCCGCCAGGCGAGAGGTCAGGTAGCGGGTGAGCATCTGCTGCACCTCCGCCGGCCAGTCGCCAAAGCTGTGCTCCAGGTCCGACAGGTCGCATTTCGGCCAGGTCGGCCGGATCTTGGGCAGCGGTCCGTGCGCCCGCCGAAACTGTCGCGCGGCCCGCAGCAGGGCCCAGCGCCGGCCCAGCCGCTCGGCCAGTCCCTCGCGTTTACCGGTGAGGACCGTGGTCGGCTGACCGAGCAGAAAGAATATCTGTCCCAGCAGCTTTCGCGGCCGACCTTCCGGCCGGCGCCGCGGCGGTTCCGCCCGCTGCACCTCCGCCAGCACCCCGCCCCGCAGCATATTCAACAGGGGCTGAAAATCTTCCTCGCTCACGCGGTCCCAACGTATGCGCCCCACGTGCCCCGCGAACCCGTGCAGCCAAAGCAACCGCCGGACCAGCGGCGTCGCGTCGCTAGTGATGATCTTCACCAACGCCTCGTTGATCGCCTCAAACCGTTCGTTGCTTACCCGTCGGGCCGGCGCCACGGGCGGCGCGGGTAAGCGCTCCAACCGGGGCGTAGCGAGCTGCTTCTCCAGCCGCCGCAGGTCCGCCTCGTGGTGCGTCAGCAACACCCCCACGTTCTCGACCACGGCCGGGCAGTCAAACCGCAGCCCCACCCGCCACTTCCCCGCCAGGGGAGTGAGAACGAAGGGATACAACTGGCACGCCAGGGGTTTCGCCGGCAATCCGTGCAGTTTGTGGATGAGGCACAGGTTGTCGTCGTCGAGAAAGACACACCGACCGTCCAGCCGTTTGGCCAGGCCATAACCCGCCCGGCCAGCCGCCCGGCGCCGCACAAACAGTTCGTCCACCCCCAGCCTGGCCCGCCAATCCGCCAGGGCCTCGATGGCCTGCCGCTCCCGCGGCTCTACCGCCACCAGAAAGCTGCGACAGCTCGCCCCGCAACAGGTACACCGATACACCTGCTGCTCGAGAATCCGGGGATGAAACTCAATCCTCATGGCCGCGCGCGCCGCTCCGCCCTCGCCCAGGGGATAGTATCCCCTCGCCGGCACGCGGGCAAGCCGATGGCCTTGGGCAATCTCTGCACGCCCTCGCCGAGCCGCATGATGACTGCTACCGGCCGCCAGCCGCCTAGGGTTTGGTCGATTCCAACCAATGCCCCGCGAGCAGCGCCAAGTCTTTCAAGTTGACCTCGCAATCGTGGTTGAGATCGGCCGTCGGATACGGATGGTCCAGGTCCCCGCACTCCGGCGCCGGCGAACTCACCCGGAACGCATAGGCCCCCAGACCGCCGGACGCTTGCAGGTAGGCCGTTCCCAGCCGGGGAAACGCCAAATCAGACGGGCCACCGCCGCACCAGCCCAGCCCCAGCAGCGGGTCCAGTTGGCCCGTCTGTCCGTTCCATTCGTAAACCATCAGGCAAAGAGCGCCTTCCATCTGGGTAATCTCAAAATGATAGGGTTCCAACACGGTTACGTTGAAGCGGAACCAGTCCTCATCGCCGCCCACCGTCGCCTGGTACTGGATGGCGCCGGTTACGTCCTGCCCGTTGGGCGAGATCACGGTGGCCGTCTGATAGGTGTTGCCGTGGTCGTCGGCCCCGGCGCCCAGGTCCTGCACGGCCAGGGTGTAATACCCCTCCCGGTTAAAGGAGCTGGAACGCACCCGCAGCAAGTAGTCCGCCCCGTCCCACGAGACGAACGTGAGGGGGCCCGCCCACGAATACAGCGCCTCGCCGCAGGCCGAACGGCGCAACTCCGCAATGACGTCGCAGCCATATGCCGGCGTCAGCGTAATCTGATAGCTGTAGAGCGCATCCGTCGAGAAGATAAACCAGTCCTCGTCCCAGCCGTGATTCGTGATCCCATCTTCCACCGGTGTGCCGTTGGTGGCCAGCGGCGCGGGGCTGGCGCAGGAGTCCGGATAGCTGTCCGAGCCGTAGGTTCCCATCAGACTCACCGTCAGGTGGTACACTCCCGTCTGCCCGGCCACCTGCAAGTAGTACTGCCCGGCATGGCTGAAGAATACCTTTTGGGCCGCCGAGCCGCCCCAGGTTCCCCAGTTCATCAGCAAGCTCGGTTCGCCCGTACCCGTGTAACGATACAACTGCACCGAGCGGTAGCCCGCCTGGCTCTCCAGCGTGATCTCATACAATTCCCCAGCCGAACCCGTGAACTGGAACCAGTCCTCGTCGCTGCCCACCGTCGCCTCGTACTGGATGGCGCCCGTCTGGGGAGTTCCGTTCGTGGGGATGACCGTGGCCGCCCCATACGTGTTCCCGTAATCGTCCGCGTACCCTCCCAGGTCGTCCACCTGAATCTCGTAGTAGCCATCCCGCGTGAACGAACTCGAATGCACGCGCAGGTCGTATCCCGCCCCATCCCAGGAGACAAAGGTGATCTGGCCCTCCGAGGCCGTATAGAGGGTCTCGCCGCAACCATGCCGCCGCAGTTCGTAAACCACGTCGGCGCCGACGGACTGGGTGAAGGCGATCGAATACATGTACAACGGGTCGGTGTCAAACGTGAGCCAGTCTTCGTCCCACCCGAAGAACGTGATGGCGTCCGTCGCCGCCGGTCCGTTCACCGTCAGCGGCGCGGGCGCCAGACAGGTGTCGGGGTACTGGTCAGTAGCGTAGTTGCCCGCCTCCAGCACGCTCAGGCGATACAACCCCGACCCGCCGTAATAGGGATCGTACGCCCGCAGGTAGTACGTCCCGCCCGGAAACAACAGCACCTCCTGCTCGACCCAATCGCCGAACGTCCCCAAGGCGCTCACTGAGACCAACTCCCCCACGCCGCTGAGCCGATACAGCTCCAGTTGTTTATACCACGCCTGGGTATAGAGCCGCACTTCGTACAAGCGGTCCGCCTGCGCGGCAAAGCTGAACCAATCCTCGTCTCCGCCCTCCGGCAGCAGCGTTCCTTCCACCTCACTGCCATTGGTGGGAATGGGCGTCGCCGCGCCGTAGTTGTTGCCGTAGTCCGGCTCCTCCGCCCAGGCCGGCAGACCAGCTCCCAGAAGGCCCCACCATACACCCACCGCCACGAGAACGGCAACCGAACACCGCATGTCTTCCTCCTCCTGCTCCCAAGGTTCTCCTCCCGCCTGGCCGTCAACTCGCCGGAATGGGGCGGCGCGAAGAGGCGCCCGATAGCCGGTTAAGCGACAAAGACAATCTGACGGCCGCAAACCAGGCTGCCGCAAACTCTACTCTTATACCGGACTGCTGGTCGCCGTGCAAGAACAATCCATGCGCTCGCATCCGTCCATCCGTCCTGTGCCTGGGGACCCCCCGGCGGCGACGGGGTGGTCCCGCCCTAACGGATCGCCAAGTCATTCGGGGGAGGCCGGCCAGGGCCGTGCGACCGACGCACCCGCCTTCGAGGCCGGAAGCTACACAATTTGCGGGGATTGGGGGCCTCGGCCCTCGGCACGCCGGGTCTGGGACCCCTGCCGGCTGCTCCTGGGCCGGGGTCTCGCGGGGCGGCCCGCCGGCGTTGACAGCCGGCGCTGGTCAGCAGTATGCTTCGTGCTGCGCAGCGGCGCCCAGGAGTGCAAAGTGTGCGGATGCGGCGGCTGCCTACGTGGGTGCTGATCGTGGCGGTGCTAGCGGCGGTCGGCTGTAAATCCAAGAGCGAGATGGACGACCTCCTCGCGCAAAGCCCCTTCAAGACCCAGCCGCGCCTTACACCCGGCGGGTTGGTCCTGGTCTCTTTGGAGTACCACCCCCTGCAACTGCCTGGTGGCGTGGATGTGACCGCGTGGTCCGCCTGGACCGAACTGGAGGCCTCGTTGGCGGCCGGTCCTGCCGCACCTGCCGCAGGGGTCCTGAACCCGCAGCAGGTGCAGTTGTGGCGCGAAAACGGTTTCTACGTCGTTTGGGCGCCGCGGACGGCATGGCCCAGGCTGCGGGAGCAGATCGTGCAAGCGGGCGGGACCGCTCGGGAGCAGACGACGGTCTATTTCCGCAACAGCGCCGAGGTGGCCCGCCTGCCGGCCCTTTGGAATGACCGGGCGGCCTCGTGCGGCGTGGCGGACGGGCGTGGTTCGCTGCGCGTGCACACCCTGGAGCCGAGCCAGGCCGTCTTCAGCCTGACCTGTCAACCGCCCCCGGCTGACCCGCAGAGCCAGACCGCCCCCATCCGGTTCAAGATCGTCCCCGAGCTTTATCGCCCGCAGCGGCAGGAGCGGCTGGAACTGGACGAAACCGGCAAGGCGCAACGATGGGTGGAGGAACTCAAGGTAAGTTTCGAGTCCCTGGCCCTAAGCGTCGCGCTCCGCCCCGACGAGTTCCTGATGATTGCCGCTCGTCCGGAGCGGACCACGGCGCCGACGCTGGGAAACTTGTTTCTCTCCCGCAGTCAAACCGCGGAGAACTACCAATGGGTGGCGGTGCTGACCCCGGCCGTGATCACCGCCCGCCAGGTCACGGACAAAGTGCCTTGATTCCGACCGGCCTGGGAGGCGGCGCACGCCGAGGAGCCGCCCTCCGCCCCGCGGCCATCCGAGGCGCCGGCTCAGCCGAATACCACCCCGGCGTAACCGACGCTATCGGAGCTGCCTCGTCCGAACTTCTCCTGCACCACTTCGGCACTGCTGGTGTGTCCGAGCAGCACCGCTTGGCGCGCCCCCAGCTCCCGCGCCGCCGCCACGGTCGCCGCCACCGCGCCCGCGCCGCAGGCGCTGCCGTAACTATGGGCAATGTCCACCAGGTGCTCCGGCTCCAGCGCCAGCACCTTGTCCAGGAAGAACCGGTCATTTGTCTGCTTGGCCCAGCGTAAGGCCTCCGCCCCCGTTCCCATGGGCGTGAAACCGTAGGACGGCCCATAATGCGTCAAGTCCGTTGAACCCAGGCAGACCACGCTCCGGCCCGCCTGCCGGACGGCGTGGGCTACCGTCCGCCCCACGGCCGGCGCCTCCGCCATCGGCGGCGCCATGATCGGCACGATCCGAGCCGACTCAAACAGGCGCCGAATGATCGGCACTTGGACCTCGATGGAATGCTCGCGATTGTGCCGCGTGCGGTCGGCCGTCAGCCGCTGGTCGCCCTGCGCCAGGATGGCCGCCGCGAGTTCCTCGTCGATGGCCACCGGCCCCAGCGGCGTGTCCCACTGGCCCTGATCATACACCGCCGCCACGTCCGGCCCGTAGGAGTGCACGGCGCCAAAGATCACGAACGTATCGACGGGCTGCTGCTGCGCCACCGCCGCCAAGACCCGCGCCGCCAGTTCCCCGCTGAAGACCCAACCCGCGTGCGGCACGATCCCGGCTATGATCCGCTCCGGCAAGTCCTCCGTGAGAGGCCCGGCCGGCAAGAGCGACTCAATCTGCTCCCGACAGGCACGGCTGGACCCCTCGTAGAACTGCCCCGCCACCACCGCCTTGCGCACCGACATGGCTCACCTCCTGGGCGTTGACAGGCTGGCCCGGTTCGCTACAATACTGCCCGCGCGACGGTTATTGTACGTCCCCGCCGGCCGGGCGGCAACGGGGACCCAACACCAACCCAACGGGAAGATGGCATGGGCGTCAAAGCCACGGAAATGAAGAAGGGCATGGTTGTCAAGGTGGACGGGGCCCCCTGCGTCGTGGTCGATTATCAGCACGTCAAGCTGGGCAAGGGCGGCGCCGTCCTGCAGACCAAACTGAAGAACATCCTGGACGGCACCATTGCCACCAAGCGCATCCGCTCCGAAGAGACGCTGGAGCAGGTGTTTGTGGACCGCCAGTTCTACGAATACCTCTACTCCGGGGGCGGCAATCACGTGTTCATGCACAAGACCACCTACGACCAGATTACTCTCGACGACGACATGTTCGCCGACGGCGCCCGGTACTGCAAACCCAACACGGACGTCGAGATCCAGTACTATGACGGCCGGCCTCTGGCCGTCGTCCTTCCCAATGCCGTCGAGTTGGAGGTTGTGGAGGCGCCGCCGGTCATCAAAGGCGCCACCGCCACCAACCAATACAAGCGCGCTAAGCTCGAAACCGGCCTGGAAGTGATGGTGCCCTCGTTTATCGGGATCGGCGAGATCATTCGAGTGGACACCCGCACGGGCGAATACCTGGAGCGCGCCAACAAGAGATAGCGGCGCCGGATAGGTCCGTTCCGGCGGAAGACACGACGGCGTTTCGACCCTGGGCGCAGAAAGGCGAACGAACGTGGCGCAGGCGGCGCGGTTCAGCACAACGGTGCAGCCCATCATGGACGAGATGGCGCAGGTCGGCGCCTGGCTGTGGCAAAAGGGCTGGGCCGAACGCAATGCCGGGAACATCTCGATAAACATCACCCGTGTGGTGGATGCCGATCTGGCGGCCGGGCGCCACGAGGCGCTCGAAGACCGCCTGGTCGAACTGGCCGGTGCGAGTTTCGCCATAACCGCCGCGGGCAGCCGGCTGCGCGACCTCGGCCGTGACCCGCAAGGGACGGTCTGTCTGTTGCGAGTGGACGAGACCGGCCAGGGCTATTACGTCCTGGGCCCGGCGCCCGCGGGCATCCGGCCGACCAGCGAGCTTGCCTCTCACCTGCGTCTGCACCGCACGTACGCCCGCCAGGGTCAGCCTGCCGTAGCCGTGCTCCATACCCACCCCACCGAACTGGTCGCCCTCACCCACCTGCCGCAGTTTCAGAACAGCGCGGTTCTCAGTCGGCTGCTCTGGTCCATGCATCCCGAGGCGGTGGTGTTCCTGGCGGAGGGGGTGGCCTTTGCCCCTTTCACCGTTCCGGGTACGGCCGCGATGGGGGCCCTGACGGCTGAACTAGCCGCGCAGCACCGCGTGGTAGTCTGGGAGAAGCACGGGTGTCTGGCCGTCGCCCCCGGCATCACCGAGGCCTTTGACCTCATCGACACCGCCAACAAGGCCGCGCAGCTTTACTTGCTGGCCTGCTCCTCGGGCCAACCGCCTCAGGGCCTCTCCGAGGCACAAATCACCGCCATCCGCGCAGCCTTCGGCATCCGTCCTTGAAGCTGCTCCGCCAGAGTCCGGCGGGGCGCTCCAGCCAAATGCCTGGCGCGATCAACCGAAGTTGTAATGTTTGCGAACGGGTTCGGTGATCTGCCAGACGCACTTTAGGCCGACGGGGAAGACGACCAGGTCGCCGGGGCCGAAGGACACTTGGTTGCCGCCCTCGCGCCGATCGCGGACGGTAACCTGGCCGGCGAGGATGAGGCAGGTTTCCTTTTCGTCGTATTCCCAGTCGAACTCGCTGGCCTCGCAGGTCCAGATGGGCCAGACCTGGCACGCCGCCGCCTCCTCCGGCCTGGGCTTCCGCACCACCACGTCCTTCACGCTGGGCATGTGGATCTCCTTTCCATGAACACGAATTGTGCTGCCTCGCCGCCTATATACGCCCGCGTCCACCCTTTGTACACCCCCCACCCGCCCCCGCCGCGCCCTCCACCGCGACACCAAGAACGGCCGCCTTCTCAACGACCCCGCCGCCAACAGACTCCCTGGTCCCGCGCCTACGAACCCGGCTGGGAACCTGAACTCTAACCCCACTTTTTCGCGGCCACTGCGCCCTATCCTGTTATCCTGTCGGTGAAGCCTTCTCTTTCTCGGGTCCTGGGGGCTTCGTGGTAGGCAAACAAATGTCGGAGCGAGCGTGTAAGCCGAGTTCTGTTCACCGCCGCTTGCACGGCGGCGGGCGGTCATTTATCTGGACCGGCGGTTGCCCGCCGGCTCGCCCGAAGGCAGCGGCCTACCCGAGCCTCGATCGCGCCGGGCCGACGCGCGAGCCTCCAAACGCGATTTCTCGCGTCTGGAGCTCCTTCGGCTCTGTTTGGCCTTGCAGGAGGTGGGGTTTACCCTGCCGGCGACGTCGCCGCCGCCGCGGTGCGCTCTTACCGCACCATTTCACCCTTGCCTGTGCCCCGAAGGGCCATCGGCGGTGTGTTTTCTGTGGCACTCTCCCTGGGATCGCTCCCGGTGGCCGTTAGCCATCACCTTGCCCTGTCCTGCTCGGACTTTCCTCCCGGGCGCTCGCGCACCCGAGCGACCGCCACGCCCGCTCCAACGCCACCATTATACCGCAATCCCCGGCCCGCGTCACTCCCCACCACGCCCCCGTGTGGGCCTCGTGGAACTCCGACAGGCTCAGCCACACGAACGCCAGACCGCCCCGCACGCCGAACAGCCCATGCTTCTCCCCGCGCCGCACCGCCGGCACAAAGAACACCGCCGCAAACCCCAGCCATAAGAACCCCTCGAAAATGTTGTAGTAATACACCGCCCCCATCACTCACCCCCGTGACGTCGTCACCACCACCACAAGCCCCCCCCCGCCGGGCCCCCGCCCCCAGCCCCCCCCCCCGCCCCCCCCCCCCCCGCCCCCCCCCCCCCCCCCCGCCCCCGCCCCCCCCCCCCCCCCCCGCGGCGGGCCCGCCTCAGCGTACACGCCGCTGGGGAACTGAGTGACGATCCGCCGGTAGGGCGTCGACGCCGCGGACCACCGCCCGGTTCGC
>Ga0315295_10000320_pt1 | contig 40734 bp, 39 predicted proteins | sample YL17G14_0_MG_FD_204453 | JGI IMG/M metagenome (GOLD analysis project Ga0315295, IMG submission 204453) | Sediment microbial communities from Yellowstone Lake, YNP, Wyoming, USA - YL17G14_0 | ecosystem: Environmental > Aquatic > Freshwater > Lake > Sediment | place: USA: Wyoming | collected...
CAGCCCATAATTTGTTGGAAATACGATACTTGGAACCTTTCCTATCCGTGGTCATCCATGACTCCTTTCCGGGCGTCCTCGCCCGGATATCTATATCGGCAAATCACGGGTTATTCGGATAGGCACTAAACACGCAACCCGAGTTCCTGAGTGCAAGAACCGCATCCAGCACGAGGGCAACCGGCGACGCAATTCAGGAGATTCTGGCCGACAAGTTTCAAGCGTTGCTGGGCGTTATCTGCAAGGAGTATTCAGCAGACTTTGCTCGTCGTGCCATGGCCGACTTGGCCTTCAAGGACACAGACGACAACTACTACGTCGTTGACGTGAAGACGCACAGGAAAGAAGAAGGGTTCCACATGCCCAACCTAACGTCGGTTGAGCGGCTGGCGCGGTTCTACGAAGACGACAGGAACTGTTTTGTTGTTCTCGCGGTCAGTTACAGAATAGAGGGAACGAGAGTGACAGCGGAGGACGTACACTTTGTCCCGATCGAGTTCCTGTCGTGGAAGTGTCTCACCATCGGCGCGCTCGGATGGGGACAGATACAGATTGCGAATTCGGATCATATCGACGTGGTGCCTGAGTATTCCAGGAGGAAATGGATGCTGGAACTGTGCGATACGCTTTTCGAGTTCTACCCCCACGAGATGAGCAAGATCGGCAAACGCATCGACTACTTCAGGCACGTCAGGGAACGGTGGGAGAAGAAGGCCGAAAGCTAACCAGGCGGTCGAACCCTGCGCTGCGAAGCGCGGCGACGAAGAGGGGCAGAAGGATAAGGGGAACCCCGTCAACAGATGACGGGGCGAAATAGTTGTGCCAGCGGATTCGGGCGCATGGGGGGGGCGGGTGGTTTTTGGTCGGGGAGGCGGGGAGGGCGTTGGGGCGTGGGGGGGTCAGGCGAGGTTTTGGCGGTACCAGTCGATGGCGCGGCGGATGCCGGCATCGAAGCTGACCTTTGGTTCGTAACCGATGAGTTGGCGGGCCTTGGCGACGTCGGCGAGGGAGTGTTTGATGTCGCCGGGGCGCGGCGGGGCGTAAATGGGTTCGAGGTGGTCGCGGCCTAAGAGCGTGCGAATGGTTCGGACGACGGTGTTGACGGAGACGGCGGAGGCGGTGGAGATGTTGAGGGACTGGCCGCGGGTTTCGGGGGCGATGGCGGCCAACCAGTTGGCTTCGAGGACGTTGTCAACGTAAGTGAAGCCGCGGGTCTGCTCGCCGTCGTCGAAGACGGTGGGTCGGCGGTCGCGGAGGAGGGCGGCGACAAACAAGGGGATGGCGGCGGCGTACTGGCTGGCGGGGTCCTGGCGCGGGCCGAAGACGTTGTAGTAGCGGAGGCTGATGGTCTGCAGGTGATAGGTTTCGTAGAACGCGCGGCAATAGAGTTCGCCGACGGCCTTGGTGGCGCCGTAGGGGCTGATAGGTGCGAGGGGTAGGTCTTCGTGCTGGGGCAGGACGTGGCTCTGGCCATAGACGGAGGAGCTGGAGGCGAAGACGAAGCGCTTGACGCCGGCGTCGCGGCTGGCCTCGAGCATATTGAAGGTGCCGCCGACGTTCACCTCGTGGGTGGTGCGGGGGTCCTGGATGGAGCGGGGGACGCTGCCGAGGGCGGCGAGGTGATAGACGACGTCGGCGTCCCGCACGGCGCGGCGGACGGCGGCGAGGTCGCGGACGTCGCCCTCGAGGACCTCGACGGGGTGGGGGAGTTCGGCGAGGTTGTGTCGTTTGCCGGTGGTGAAGTTGTCGAGGACGCGGACCTGTTGGCCCTGGAGGAGGAGGAAGCGCACCATGTTGCTGCCGATAAAGCCGGCGCCGCCGGTGACCAGGCTGGTTCCCATAATACGTTCTCCCATCATCAGGCCCCGCGGCGGTCCGGGGGCTGGGCGGCCGTCCGCGGGCGGTGCAGGGCGAAAAACGCTTGCGCGTTGGCGGTGGTAGCGTCGGCTATTTCTTCGGCATTTTGGGCGCGGAGCTGGGCGAGTTTTTCGGCGACGTAAGTGAGGAAGGCGGGTTCGTTGGGGCGGACGGCGCGTTTTGGTTCGGGGCTGAGGTAGGGGCAGTCGGTTTCGAGGAGGATGCGGTCGAGGGGTGCGTAGGCGGCGGCTTGGCGGAGGGCGTCAGCCTTGGCGAAGGTGAGGACGCCGGTGAAGGAGAGGGAGCAGCCGGCGTCGAGGACGCGGCGGGCCTGGGCGCGGTCGCCGCTGAAGCAGTGAAAGACTACCTTGGCAGCGGGGCGATTCCATTCGGCCAGGATGGCCAGACCTTCGTCGAGGGCCTCGCGGCAGTGAATGACGACCGGCTTATCCAAGCGGGCAGCCAGGTCGAGCAGCTCGGTGAACACGGCCCGCTGGCGGTCGGGGGGCGAGAAGTCATAGTGGTAGTCGAGGCCGATCTCGCCCACGGCGCAGACGGGAGGCTGTTGGGCGAGTTGGGCCAATTCAGCGAGGTAACCCGGTTCGGCGTGGGCGGCCTGGTGGGGATGGACGCCGACGATGCAGAAGAGGCCCTCGTGTTGGGTACAGAGTTGGAGGGCGGCGCGGCTGTCGGGCAGGTCGGTGCCGACGGCGATGCACTGGCGGACGCCCACCTGGCGGGCCCGCGCCAGGACGGCGGGGAGGCTGTCGGCGTATTCGGGCATCGTCAGGTGCGTGTGGGTGTCGATCAGGTGCATGTTTTGCCGGGGGGCTGGCGGTTGGCGGTTGTTCAGCGGGGCAAAGGGAAGGCGTGCGGGAGGTGCCGCAGCTGGGTCTGGTCGTTGTCGTCCAGGATCACGACGACCACGTCGAAGCGGCAGGGCCGGTCATGCAGGCGGTAGCGTTGGATGAACCGGCGGGCGGCGGCGGCGAGGTGTCGGCGTTTTCGGTAGTTGACGACGCCCTCGGCGGGCACAAAGGACTCGCGGCGGCGTGTTTTCACTTCGACGAAGGCCAGGGTACCGTCGTCGTCCATCACCAGATCGACCTCGCCGCCGTTGGCGGCATAGTTGCTGGCTAGGTGGCGATAGCCCAGCTTTTGCAGGTAGCGGCGGGCGAGCCTCTCGCCCATTTTGGCCAGTGCAGCGGTTTGACGATCGTGGTCGGGCATGGCACATTTGGCGGGGTCTTGGCGGCCGCGTGCGAGAGCGGCAGGGCGAACGACAAGCGCAGGCCCCGCGTCGGGCGTACGGTTACGGGACGGCGCCGGGCGGCGGGTCTGGCGGCTGGTTGGTCTTCTCGACCCACTTTTCCCGCAGACGCACGGACTTGCCGGTGCGTTGGCGCAGGAAGTAAAGCTTGGCGCGGCGGGTGTGGCCGGAGCGCCGCACGGCAACGTCCACGACGTTGGGCGAGTGCACGGGGAAGGTGCGTTCGACGCCCTCGTTGTTGACGATGCGGCGGACGGTGAAGTACTCGTTGATGCCGCGGCCCTTGCGGGCGATGACGGTGCCGCCGAAAACCTGCACGCGATGCTTGTCGCCTTCGACAATCTTGACGTGCACGTCCACCGTGTCTCCGACGGCGAAGTCGGGGACGGCGGGTTTGAGCTGTTTTCGGGTTACGTGGTCCAGAATCTCCATGCTCATGACGCTGCTCCTAGTCGCGTGTGCGTTAAGTATCAGGATTTCTTTTGTCGGTTGGTTCGTCGGTCGGGGCGGCGCAGTAGAGGTCGGGGCGGCGTTGTCGGGTGCGGCGGCGGGCCTGGTCGCCCCGCCACTGACGGATCAGGGCGTGGTTGCCGCTGAGGAGTTCGTCGGGCACCTGCCAGCCGCGGAAGTCGGCGGGGCGGGTGTACTGGGGATACTCCAACAAGCCCTGGCTGAAGGAGTCCTGACGGCAGGACTCGTCGTCGCCCAGGGCGCCGGGGAGCAGGCGGACCACGGCGTCCACGACCGCCAGGGCCGGGATCTCGCCGCCGCTGAGGACGTAATCGCCGAGGGAAAGCTCTCGGGTGGCCAGGTGCTGGCGAATGCGTTCATCGAAGCCCTCATAGTGGCCGGCGATGAGCATCAGGCGTCCGCGCCGGGCCAGGTCCCGTGCCGTACCCTGGCGGAACGGCTCGCCCTGGGGGGTCAGCAGGATGACCTCGTCGGGGGGCGGCGCGAGGGCGGCGACGGCCGCGGCCGCGGCGAAGACCGGCCCGCACATCATCACCATGCCCGGTCCGCCGCCGTAGGGGCTGTCGTCCACGCTGCGATACTTGTCCTCGGCGAAGTCGCGGATGTTGGTCAGGATGATCTCGACGAGGCCCTTCTCCTGGGCCCGCTTGAGGATCGACTGACCCAGCACGCCGGCGAACATTTCGGGGAAAAGTGTCAGGATGTCGATGCGCATTCACTTTTTCCGTGGGACGATGCCGCGTTGCTTGAGGAGATTGCGTACGGTTTCGCTGGTCTGGGCGCCGTGGTCGAGCCAGTAGCGGACGCGGTCCTCGTTGAGCACGATCTGCTGCGCCGGGTCGGGGGCGATAGGGTCGTAGTGGCCGAGCTCTTCGAGGACGCGACCATCCCGGGGGTTGCGGGTGTCCATGGCACTGATGCGATAGAAGGGACGATGGCGTCGCCCCAGGCGTTTCATGCGGATTTTGACCACTGATTCACTCTCCTTATCTAGCTGTCTCGCTTTTGGGCCTGCCCCTGTCGGCGGGCCAACACATAGCCGTTCAAGAAGATGCTGACATTGCCGCCGTCGGCGTGGCCGCGGCGGGCGATGTCCTGAATTTGCTCGTCGCCGAGGTCCTGCACGTGCTGTTTTTCCTGGTCGGTCATGGCGGCGACGGTGCGGCGGAAGTCCTGGTACTCGTCCTCACTGGGCGCGGCGAGCATGGCCAGTTCGGCGGTGCCGCGGGCGTCGCGGAACTGGCGTCGGAAGCGTCGGCCGAAGGCCTGGTCTCGGCCGCGTCCCACGTAAGCCAAGTACTGTTCCAAGCTGGTGAACTCCATCGTCGTCGGTTTTCGCGTGCGCCGGCCGGGCGGCGCGGTCGATCAGCGGCTGCGTTTCTTGCGTTTACGGTCCAGTTTTCGGCGTTTGGGGCGTTGGCGGACGTGCAAGTCGGGCAGCTTGCCGCTGAAGAGGTCCAGGCTGCCCATGGTCTTGAGAGCCTTCATGCGTCCCATGAGTCCCATGCCGCCGAGGGCTTTCATCATCTGGCGGGACTGTTCGAAGGTTTTGACCAGGCTGGAGACGTCGGTGGGGTCGGCGCCACTGCCGCGGGCGATGCGGCGCCGGCGGGAGGCGTCGATGATTTCCGGGCGGCGGCGCTCCTGGGCGGTCATGGAGTGCACGATGGCTTCCATGTGGCGGACGTCGTGTTCGTCAACGTCGAGGCCGGCCACTTGGCCGCCGATGCCGGGGAGGAGCTTGAGGACGTCCTTGATGCCGCCCATGCGGCGCATGGACTGCATTTGCTTGAGGAAGTCGTCGAAGGTGAACTCGCCCTTGACCATCTTGGCTTGCAGGTCGGCGGCTTCCTCGACGCTGTATTGTTCCTGGGCCTTCTCGACGAGGGAGACGACGTCGCCCATGCCGAGGATGCGGCTGGCCATGCGGTCGGGATGGAATTCTTCGAGGCGGTCGAGCTTTTCGCCCAGGCCGACGAATTTGATGGGTTTACCGGTGACGGCCTTGACGGAGAGGGCGGCGCCGCCGCGGGCGTCGCCGTCGAGCTTGGTGAGGATGATGCCGTCGAGTTCGAGGGCGTCGTTGAATTCCTTGGCGCTGTTGACGGCGTCCTGGCCGGTCATAGCGTCGCAAACGAGGTAGATTTGATGGGGCTGGACGGCCTCGCAGAGGCGGCGGATTTCCGCCATCATGTTCTGGTCGATGTGCAATCGGCCGGCGGTATCGAGGATGACGACGTCGCGGCCGTCCTGGCGGGCGTGGCGGACGCCGTTGAGGGCGACGCGGACGGGGTCCTGGCCGTCCTCGCTATAGACGGGCAGTCCCAGTTGCGCCCCGAGGGTCTTCAACTGCTCGATGGCGGCCGGTCGCTGCAGGTCGTCCGCGACGAGGAGGGGGTGCTTGCCCTTCTTAAGCAGGAGGTTGGCGAGCTTGGCGGCGGTGGTGGTCTTGCCGGAGCCTTGCAGGCCGGCGAGCAAGACGACGGTGGGACCGGGCGAGACGAAGTAGATTTGGCTGTCCACGGGGCCCATCAGGCTGATCAGTTCGTCATAAACGATCTTGATCATGACCTGGCCGGGGTGGAGGCTCTCGATGACCTTGGCGCCGAGGGCCTTTTGGACGACCTTCTCGGAAAAGTCCTTGACGACGACGAAGTTGACGTCGGCCTCGAGCAGGGCGGTGCGGACTTGTCGCATGGCGTCGCGGACGTTGGTTTCGGTGATGCGTCCACGACCGCCGAGTCCGCGAAATACCTCGCCGAGCTTGTTGGTCAGGGCTTCAAACAAGGCAAACTCTCCCTGCCGCCGCTGTGCCGACGGGGGCCTGCACCGGCGTATGTCATTGCGTGCGAGCGACTTACGCCCGCAGCACGGTCATCGACAAAGTATGATAGTATAGGGCGAGGCTTGCTGAGCTGCAAGTGGAAACTGCCGGCTTTGGCGGCCGGGGCGTTGCTGGCGTAACTTCCGCGGGATAAAAGATTTACGGATCGGATGGCGCAGCGGTTGGGGCGGGGGCTGCCTTGGGCAAGAGGGGGCGCGATTTGACTTGGCCAGGGGCGGGCAGGGCAGTATGCTCGCCGGGCGTGGCGCCGGGAGCAGGTGTATGGCGGTATTTCGCGTGAATTGTCGCGGGAAGGTGCTCGAGATAGGGGAGCGTCCGCTGATCATGGGGATTCTGAACATTACCCCCGACTCGTTTAGCGATGGGGGGGAATACCTTGAGGCTGGCCGGGCGGTAGCGCACGGGTTGGCGATGGTGCGGGAGGGAGCGGACCTGATCGACGTGGGAGGCGAGTCCACGCGGCCGGGCGCCCAGGCGGTTGAGCCGGAGGAGCAGATTCGTCGGATTGCCCCGGTGATCTGGGCCTTGGCGCGGGAGACGGAGGCGGTGATCAGCGTGGACACGACGAGCAGCACCGTGGCGGAGGCGGCGTTGGAGGCGGGGGCGTGCCTGATCAACGACGTGTCGGCGCTGCGGTTCGACGGCGAGATGGCGCCGCTGGCGGCGCAGACGGGGGCGCCGGTGATCCTGATGCACATGCTGGGGGAGCCGCGGACGATGCAGGAGAATCCCAGGTACGTGGACGTGGTGCGGGAGGTGCGCGATTTCCTGGCGGAGCGGATTGAGTTTGCGGTGGCGGCCGGTGTGCCGCGGTCGCAAATCATTGTCGATCCGGGGATAGGTTTCGGCAAGACGGCGGGGCACAATCTGCTTTTGTTGCGGCAGTTGGCGCAACTGGGGGAATTGGGCGTGCCGGTGTTGGTGGGGCCCAGTCGCAAGTCGTTTATCGGGAAGGTGCTGGGGTTGGCGGCGCCGGGGGAGCGGTTGTATGGGACGGCGGCGGCGGTGGCGCTGGCGGTAGCGGCGGGGGCGCAGATCGTGCGGGTGCACGACGTGCAGCCGATGCGCGAAGCGGCGGAGCTGGCGGCGGCGGTGCGTCAAGCGGGCGGGGCGGCGGCGGACTGACCGGCGGGGGCGCCAATTACCAATTGGGGGCGTACAGCATTCGTCGTCTTGGGGGATCTCAACGGCGGCCAGCGACCAACGGTCGGGGGTGAGCGTTTGGCGGTGCGCAGGGGAAGGGTGGGGCAAGGCGCGATGGTTCGGGTGAGCGGGTTGGCGCGGCGGGAGGGCGAGTAGCGGTTGTGCGGACTGGGGAAGGGATGGGGGTAGGGGCGGGTAGGCGGGATGATGCAGACGGGGCAAAGGGGGTAAATCGGGCGGGGCGGTTTGACGAAGTCTGAAGATGTATCTTACCCTTTAGGTGAGCGGCAGTCAGAAGGGCGTCGGCGGCGTCGGCGGGAGCGGCGTGGCCGAGGCGGAAAGCAGCTTTGTCCGTGGCGGGGGAGGAGGCAACAGCGGCATGGCGGGCTGGTGGCGAAAACGCACGTACCCGATCGGGGTGGACCTGGGCGGCAGCAGTCTAAAGATGATGCAACTGGCCAGCCGGGAGGGGGGATTGGAATTGGTGGCGGCGGCGCGGGCGGAAGTGCCCTGGGAGATTCGGGGCCAGCCGGCGTTGTTGCAGGAATGGTACGTGGAGACGGTGCGCGAGCTGCTGGCGGCCAAGCCGTTCAAGGGGATGAAGGTGGTAACGTGTCTGCCGGCACGGGAGATGTTGGTGCAACACCTGCGTCTGGCGAAGATGGACGAGGAGCAACTGGTCAAGGCGCTGCCTTGGGAGGCGCAAGGGAAGGTGCCTTTTGACGTGCATCGGGCGCGGTTGTGCCACGTAGTGGCGGGGGAGGTGTACGACGGTTCGGAGAGCAAGTTGGAGGTGATTCTGCTGGCGGCCTCGCACAGCGTGGTGCAGCAGCACCTGAGTTTCATTGAGCGGACGCGGCTGCAAGTGGAAGCGATCAACGTGGAGCCGTGCGCATTGATCAACTGTTTTGCGCACCTGTTGGAGAAGGAGGACCCGAATCACAGCGCGACGATGTTCATCGACCTGGGCCACGGCGGCGTGAAGGTGGTGATCACGCACGGGGCGGCGATGGCGTTTTGCCGGACCATTAGCGCCGGCACGGAGCACCTGCTGCGGTCGATCAGCGAGCGGCTGGGGGTGGAGTACGGGGAGGCGGTGCGGTTGCACCAGCAGTGGGCGTCGGGCGGGGCGACGGCGGGGTCGGCGGCGGTCGGCGGTGCGCGGCCGGCGGCGCGCGCGATGAACGAGGGGATCGTGGGCGGGGTCAGGTTGGGGTCGGGCGCGGCGACGGTGGTGGCCGAGGCCGAGACGCGCGATCCGCAAACGGAGGTGCGCGAGGCAGCGGCGACGGCCGTGCGGCATTTGGCGGAGGAGCTGCGGAGCTGCCTGCGCTACCACGACCTGGTATTCAGCGGCCAGCCGGTGGTGAAGGCGGTGTTCGTGGGTGGGCAGGCGAAGCAGACGGCGTATGGCGAGCAGTTGGCGCGGGCGTTGGGTCTGCCGGCGCAGTTGGGGGACCCGCTGGCGCGGATTCTGCCGGACAGTCGGCAGGGGCCGCACAGCGATCTGACGGGGGGCGAGCGGCACTGCGAGTGGGCGGTGGCCTTCGGACTGAGCCTGGGCGGCGGGGGGGGCAGATGAGGCAGGGACAAAGCATGAAACAGGTGGATTTTCTGCCGGAAGACTACGTGGAGCGCAAGGCGCAGCAGCGGACGAACATCATCTGCTTGAGCCTGTTCTTAGTGGTGTTGGCGGGGGTGGGCGGCGGTTTTGTCGTGACGGAGAACCGGCAGGACCGGATCGACGCGCGGACGCTGCAGATCAACAAGGAGATGCAGCAGGCCAGCGAGAACCTCAGGCAATTGGAGGTGCTGGAGGGCAAGCGGCAGGAGATGATGCAGAAGGCGACGATCAGTGCGTCACTGATGGAGCCGGTGCCGCGGTCGCTGCTGCTGGCGACGATCACGAACGGTCTGCCGGCGGGGGTGTCGCTGCGGGCGGTGACGCTGACGAGCAAGGATAGCACCGGCAAGGCGAAGGCGGCGAGCACGGTGCGGACGGACCCGCGCAACAAGAAGGCGGCTGCGCTGCGCAGCGTCGGCAAGAAGCCGGGCGACGCGGAGCAGCCGGCGGTGGAGCCGCAGCGGTGGGAGACGGCGATCGAGGTCAGGGGTTTGGCGCCGACGGACTTGGAGGTGGCGGAGTTGGTGCGGCGGCTGAACGCTTCGACGCTGTTCCGAGACGTGACGCCGGTCTTCAGCGAAGAGGAGAAGGTCCAGGAGGAGTCGCTGCGCCATTTCAAGCTGATGGTTCTGTTGAACCCGGAGGCGCGAGCGAGCGAGCAGGACGTGGAGATGGCGCGGCAGAAGACGGTGTCGGGAATGTAAGCGGCGTGCCGGAGCGGGGGCGGGCGCGGCCGGCCGAGAAGGGAATGCACCATGAAGTTTGGCGTGCGTGAGCTGCTTTTCGTGCTGTTGCTCCTGGCGCTGCCGCTGGGTTCGTACGGGTGGATTTTCCGTCCGGCCAATGAGCGGATGGAGGGGCAACGGCGGGACATCGAGGTGAAGGCCCAGAAGCTGGCGAGTTTGCAGAGGGCCTTGGTGGGGACGAAAGACCTGGACGGGGAGGTGAAGAAGCTGCGGGAGGCGGTGGACTTTTTCAAGGCCAAGCTGCCCAAGCACCACGAGATTCACCAGGTGCTGGAGCAGGTGACGAAGATCGCGGAAAAGCACCGGCTGGACACGAAGATGTTCAAGACATCCAAGCCGGAGCTGGGCGCGGCGTACGCCGAGCAGCCCTTCGAGATGGAGGTAGGCGGGCAGTTCAGCGCCTACTATGAGTTCCTGCTGGACCTGGAGAAGCTGTCGCGGATCACCAAGGTGCGGGTGATGAAGCTGGAGAAAGACAAGCAGCGGGAAGGGCTGATGCAGGCCAAGATGGAGTTGAGCATCTACTTTGACACCGCCGCGGTCCCGCAGTCTTGAGGGAGCGGCAGGGCGGGCAGCGGGGAGAAGCGGGGGCGGAGAGCGGACGTTATGAAACTGGAAAAAGACCCGAAGGATCCGGTGTTGAACACGACGGAGGGCGCGGGCGGGGGCGGGTGGTCGGAGGCGACCGACAGCGAGATGGCGGCGGCGGAGGCGGCGGAGGCCAGTTACGCCCTGCCGCACAAGAGCAAGATCAATCGCGGGGCGCTGATCCTGCTGGCGTCCTGCGTCCTGGGGATCGGGGGGATTTACCTGTTTGGCCTGAAGCAGAAGGCCCCGCCGCCCAAGAAGAGCGAGGTGGAGAGCAAGCTGGACGCGGCGTTGGCCAAGCTGGTGGACGAGAAGAAGCAGCAGGAGGCCCAGAAGCTCTTCCGGGACACGCAGGAGATGGTGAAGGCATTTTACGAGTACCCCACCAAGCAGCAGGTGTCGCTGGAGGAGCTGCAGCGGGACCCGTTCTCGCGTTTGTTGTCGAAGGACAACCAGGGCAACGACGAGGCGGAGGCCCTGAAGCGCCGGGAGCAGTTGCGCAAGGACTTGGAGAAGAAGCTCTCGGCGCTGAAACTGCAATCGGTGGTGCAGAGCGCGCGGGGGGCGCAGTGCCTGATCAACGGGGAGATCTACGAGGTGGGGAACCAGGTGGCGGAGACGTTCGAGGTGCGGGCGATTGCCCCGAGCGGGGTGACGCTGGCCGCCAGCGACATGGAGTTTGCGCTGGCGATGTAAGCGCGGCAGGCGAGCGGTTCCGCGCGGACGAAAGATGGGAGAGGCATCGTGCCCCAGGACCAGGACAGGCTCAACCACAGGGAGTTCAACGAATGGCTCCATCAGGCGGAGGGGGCCGGTGCGCCCGTGGGAGAGGACCTGGCCGAGTCGCTGGCAGGGATGGAGCTGAGCGACCTCTGGCGGCCGGACGAGACCGCGACGGCGCCGGCGAACGCGTCGGTGGAGGACCAACTCTGCGCGAAGGGGTACGTGACCGCCGAGCAGATGGAGCAGGCGCGGTCGATTCATCAGAAGACGCCGCGCAAACGGCTGGGGCAGATTTTGCTGGAGATGGGGGCGGTGCAAGAGGCGGACCTGCTGGCGTGCCTGGCGCAGCAGTATGAGCTGCCGTTCATTCGGCTGGAGCGCGAGGGGCTGGACGCGGAGGCGCTGACCAAACTGGACCGGTCGTTTTGCGAGACGCACAACGTGCTGGCGATCGGGTTTGAACAGGGTCGGCTGGTGCTGGCGACGGCGGACCCGACGAACGTATTTCTGCGGGACGAGGTGCAGCGGCGGACGGGGATGCCGGTGCTGGTGAAGGTCTGTCCGTCCGAGGACATCAAGAGCATACTGGCGGCGGTGCAGAGCCGCTCGACGGACTTTCCGGTTGACGACATCATCAAGGGGATGGAGGAGGACGACGTCGAGGTCGTCAACGCGAAAGAGGAGGACATTGCGGACCTGGCGAAGGTGGCGGGGGAGTCGCCGATCATCAAGTTCGTCAATTACATCGTGTACAACGCGGTGAAGGAGGGGGCGTCGGACATTCACCTGGAGCCGGGGGAGAAGCAATTCAAGATGCGCTACCGGATCGACGGGGTGTTGTTCGAGGCGATGTCCCCGCCGCCGAACATGCACGCGCCGGTGGTATCGCGGATCAAGATCATGGCGAACATGGACATTGCCGAGCGGCGGCTGCCGCAGGACGGTCGGATCCGGGTGATGATCCACGGGCGGAACGTGGACATGCGCATTTCCACGCTGCCCACGACGCACGGTGAAAAGGTGGTAATCCGGATTCTCGACACGGGGATCGCGCGTTTGAACCTGACGGATTTGGGGATGGACGGGGACATGCTGGCGATCATGGAGCACCAGATTCAGCAGCCGCACGGCATCATCCTGGCGACGGGGCCGACGGGGTCCGGCAAGAGCACGACGCTCTACGCCTGTCTGCGGACGATGGACCGGGCGCGGATGAACATCTCGACGGTGGAGGACCCGGTGGAATACCAGTTGGAGGGGACGACGCAGGTGCAGGTGCATGAGCGGATCGGGATGACGTTCGCGGCGGCGTTGCGGTCGCTGCTGCGGCAAGACCCGGACGTGATCATGGTGGGCGAGATTCGAGACCAGGAGACGGCGCGGATTGCGGTGCAGGCGTCGCTGACGGGGCACCTGGTGTTGTCCACGCTGCACACGAACGACGCGCCGAGCAGCATTACGCGGCTGATCAACATCGGGGTCGAGCCGTATCTGATTGCGGCCTCGACCAACGCGGTGCTGGCGCAACGGTTGGTGCGGCGGATCTGCAAGCACTGCAAGAAGCCGTACCAGCCCAAGGCGGAGGAGACGAGCTTTATCGAGATGTACGGTTTTCGCGCGGAAAATCTGCTGCGCGGGGCGGGGTGCGAGCGGTGCCGGCACACGGGCTTTCAGGGCCGGGTGGGCGTGTACGAGTTGCTGGCGTTGGACGACACGTACCGCGACATCATCACGAAGTGCCCGTCGGTGACGGAGTTGCGGCGGCTGTGCAAGGGGCGCGGCATGATTGCGTTGCGCGAGGATGGTTTCCGCAAGGTGCAGGCCGGTTTGACGACGATTGACGAGGTGATGCGGGTGACCGAAAGCACGGTCTAGGGGCCGCGCGGCCAGGGACGTAGTCGGAGGAGAAAACTGTGTCGCAGTTACAGGATTTGCTGACGACGGCGCTCCATTGCGGGGCGAGCGACGTGCACATCATGGTGGGTTCGCCGCCGCTGTTGCGGATTCACACGGTGCTGCAAGAGACGGATTTTCCGGTGGTCACGGCGGAGGGGGCCGAGGCCATGGTGCGGGAGCTGGTGTCGGAGCACCGGTTCAAGGAGTTTCAGGCGAAGCGCGACCTGGACTTTTCGAACGAGGTATCCGGCAAGGGGCGGTTTCGGGTCAACGCGCACTATCAGCGCGGCGGCGTGGCGATCGCGTTCCGGGCGATTCCGGACCAGGTGCTGCCCCTGGAGAAGCTGAATCTCCCCGAACCGGTGGGCACGATCGTGCACATGATGCGCGGTTTGGTGCTGGTGACCGGCGACACGGGATCGGGCAAGAGCACGACGATGGCGAGCATCGTCGACTGCATGAACAAGAAGTACCGCAAGCACATCATCACGCTGGAGGACCCGATCGAGTACATGCTGACGAGCAACAAGTGCGCCATCGAGCAGCGGGAGATCGGCGACGACTGTCCGTCGTTCGCGTCGGGGCTGCGGCACGCCCTGCGTCAGGACCCGGACGTGATCATGGTGGGTGAGATGCGCGACCTGGAGACGACCTCGGCGGCGATCACGGCGGCCGAGACGGGGCACCTGGTGCTCAGCACTTTGCACACGATCAACGCCGCCCAGACGGTGGAACGCATCATCGACATTTACCCCACGGGACAGCAGAACCAGATTCGCTCCATGCTGGCCAACACCCTGGTGGCGGTGATCAGCCAGACGTTGATGAAGCGCACCGACGTGCCGGGCATGATTCCGGCGGTGGAGTTGATGTTCTGCACGCCGGCGGTGCGGAACTGCGTCCGCGAGAACCGGGTGTATGAGATTCCCAATGTGATCGAGACCTCGCGGGGGATGGGGATGCAGACCCTGGATACGAGCATCAGCCAGTTGTACTTCAACGGGCAGATTTCGCGGGAGGACGCCCTGGCGCACGCGGCGTATCCGGAGAAGCTGGACCGGCAGTTGTGCGCGTGAGCGTGGGCAAGGGCCCCGGCCGCCGGCAGCGGCGGGCGAGAAGCGGCCCCGGAGAGCAGCCGCCGGGCGAACCGGCACAGGGATTGACGTATGCCGACGTATCGATACGAGGTGAAACAGACTTCGGGGCAGGTGACGGCCGGGGTGATCGCGGCCGAGTCGCTGGTGGCCGCGACCCAGACACTGCGCAGCCAGGGCGCTTACATCCTGTCCCTCACGGGGCTGGTGCAGACGCGGGGGCGGGGGCTGCAAAAGCTGCTGGCGGTGAGCGTGCAACTGGGACCGTCGGCGCGGGACGTGCTCAACTTCACCAGCCAGTTGGCGGTGATGATCAAGGCCGGCATCAGCATCCGGGCGGCGCTGGACGCCATCGTGGACCAGGTGGAGAACGCGAAGTTCCGCGCCGTGCTGCAGCAGGTGAAGCGCGACGTGGAGTCGGGCAAGCCGTTTTCGGAGGCGCTGGCGCGGTTTCCGAAGATTTTCAGTCCGTTGTACGTGAACATGGTGCGGGCCTCGGAACTGTCGGGTTCGTTCGGGGCGATGCTGGAGCGGATCGCGGAGTATCAAAGCCAGCAGTTGGAGACGCGCAGCCAGGTCCGGGGCGCGATGGTTTACCCGTCGATCATCGCCTTCATGGCGGTGAGCACGACGGTGTTCCTGCTGACCTATGTGTTGCCGAGGTTCGTGGCTATCTTTGCCGGCAAGGAGGCGTTGCTGCCGCTGCCGACCAAGATGGTCCTGGCGTTGAGCCATACGATGCGGGCGTATTGGTATTTGTTGCTGGCGGGGGCGGCGGGGGCGAGCTGGGGCGGCTTCTGGGCGATCAACACGTCCTGGGGCCGGGCGTACTGGGACCGCCTGAAGCTGACCCTGCCGGTATTCAAGAAGCTCTGCCGGTGCCTGTACATTTCGCGGAGCATGCACACGATGGGGGAGTTGGTCAACGCCGGCGTGCCGATGCTGGACACGATCAGCATCACGGCGAACATCGCGGGCAACACGCTCTACAAGCAGATGTGGCGGCAGGTGTACGTGGCGGTCAAGCAGGGCAAGAAGATCTCCGCGCCGCTGACCCGCAACACCCTGCTGCCCAGGAGCGTGGTGCAGATGATCAGCAGCGGCGAGGAGAGCGGCAAGCTGGCGGACGTGCTGCGCGACATCAGCGAGTTCTATCAGAAAGAACTGAAGAACCTCATCCGGATGGTAACGGCCATGATCGAGCCGTTGATGATTGTGATCATGGGCGTGGTGGTGGGCTTCATTGCGATGAGCATCATCCTGCCGATCTTTAAGCTGTCGGCGTTGGTTAAGTAAGGCGGCGCCGCGTGCGGCGCGTGGGGGCGGGCGGACGTGGGAGGCGGCTGGAGAAAGGTAAGGGGTGCAAGCCATGAGGCGTCAAGAGCATGACGGGCGCGGGGGCGCGGCCGGCGGGCGGCGCGCCGGCGGGTTCACCCTGATCGAGGCGATCTTCGCCATCATGATCGTCGGGCTGGGGGTGGTGGCCTTGATGCAGTTGTTTGCCGCCGGCACGTACGTGAACGGGTGCGGCAACAGCCTTTCCTCGGCGGTCTTCCTGGCCGAAGAGTTGCGGGCGATGACGGACAACGCGCCGTTTAGCTCGCTGGCAGGCTTCCAGGGCCAAACATTCCAGGGCGTCGATGCGAACGGGACCGCGGTGGCGGGCCTGGGGGCGTTCCAGCAGCTACTGGAGGTGCAGCCGGTCAACCCGAACGACCTGACGCCGTACGTCGGCTCCAGTCCGCAGGTGGTTCGGCTGACGGCGCGCGTGATCTATAACGGCAGGGAATTGACCCGCTTGAGCTGGTTGCGCGCGAAATAGATCGTTTGGCGAATAGGGCCCTCGCGCGGACGCCCAGACCCTCGAGGGCGGCGGGCATGAAACGGGCGAACCGAGAAGTCAGGACCTCGCCCGCGCGGTTTCCCGTAGGCCAGGCAACCAGGGAAAGGGGTTACGCCTATGAAGCGTCATCCGCAGTTGTGTCGAGGAGGCGCGTCCCTGCTGGCGGTGTTCTTTGTGGCGTTGTTTGCGGTGCTGGCGGTGTCGTTCGCGGCCATGAGCAACATGAACGTGCAAATGTCGCGGAACCACCGGGACGTGAGCGCCGCCCAGGCCGCGGCGGAATCGGGGCTGGAGTACGCCAACTACCTGGTGGCCAGCTACGTGCCCCCGACGGCAGCCTACAACCCCCGCAACACCGTTACCGAGAGCGAAGCCCGCACCACGTTGGGCTACTTTGCCAATCACGTGCAAACCGTCCTGGCCGGCTCCCCCCTGCTGGGTGGCCACGGTATTTACTACGACGGCGTGGCCGGTGAGTTGCGGGTGCCGGCCACGGGCACGATGTCGCTGGCGAGCGGCGCCAACGGCGGCTTCTCCCTGCACTTGCGGTTTGAAGCGGGCCTGGCGCCCGCGCCGCACCACGTGATCGTCACCAGCACCGGCGCTCTGGGGGCCGTACAACGCACGGTGGGCCTGACGTTCCCGATCAAGAAGGACGGCCAGGTGCTGGAGTACGCGGTGGCGAGCCGAGGGCGGATGTGGATCGTGGGCGATTCGACCATCCACGGCGGCATTTACAGCAGTTGGAATCGGCCGGAAATCTCGCCGTTCAAGCTCGCGGCCGCGTCCACCGTCGAGGGCACGATCAACACGGTCCTCAGCCGCCAGGCCATCGAGGCCGAGGGCTATCAGTTGGAGACCCTCGACGAGAACGGCAACCCTATCTACGACGAAAACGGCGAGCGCGTGGTCGGTGCGAACGATATGATTCAGGGCGAGCACGAGGGCATCAACTACGAGGCGCCCAGCCAGAACATGCCGGGCATGAGCATCAACGACTACGACACGTCCATGTACAAGAGCCAGGTGACCTCGCTGCCCAGTTCGAGCGTGCGGCGGACGGAATATTTCCCGCACGCCGCCGGCGACTACACCCGGCCGCGGGATTCCGGCAGCCGTCAGCTCAGCCGGTACGTGTATGAGAACCAGACGTACAACAACGCCGCGCTGCCCGCCAACCGTAACGCGCTCTTCAAGAATTGCACCTTCGAGGGCGTCCTCTACGTTGATTGCGCCACGAGCGGCAGCACCTATTACAACAACGTGCGGTTTGAGAACTGCACCTTTCACGGCACGATCGTGAGCAATGTGCCGCAGGTGTTCAAGTGGATGCATAATTGCCTGTACTTTACGGGCAGCGCGACCTTTGAGAACCGCGCCACGGCCGAGGCGACAATCCTGGCGCCGCACCTTAACGTCAATCTGGGCAACTGCAACCCGGCGGCGGGCGAGAACAACGTGCTGCGCGGGGCGATCGTGGGCGGCATCGTGGACGTACGCGGCAACGCCGAGGTGTTCGGCACGATCATCTCGATGTGCGACACCAGCCAGTGGAGCAGCGGGTACGTGACGAACATCGGCGCGACCACGGAGGACGGCGGCAGCGAGACGGTCGAGCCGGGAGACATCGGGACCATCCACATCACTCCCGACCCCGCCAACATGTTGCCCAGCGGCATCAAGACGCCGATTGTCTTGGCCCGGGACGGGAATAGCTACGTGGAGTATTGATCGGCCCGACCCGCCCGGCGCGGGCGCCGCGGACCAACGAAAGGACCGACCTATGCGTAACACAATCCTTTCCCACGAGGCGGGTGCGGCGCGCCGGCGCGCCGCGGGATTGTCGCTGATCGAGGTTCTGGTCGCCTTGGCCGTGACGGCGATCTTGCTGACGGCTACGGCCGTGGCCTTCGACGCCGCCCTGACCAGTTACCGCGTGAACCACGACATGGCCATGGCGGGCATGTCCGCCCGCAACAGCTTGTATCAAATGTGCGGCACTATTCGCTCCGCCTGGAACGATCCGGCCCAGGACACCATTGACGTCAGCGCCGACGGAACGGAATGCGCCCTGGTGGACGCCGACGGTCGCCCCGTGCGGTATCGCTACACCGCCGGCACGCGGCGCCTTCAGGTGAACATCAACAACGGTGCCCAATGGTACACGTTGATTGAGAACGTCGATCCCCTCGCGCCGGCGGATCCGATTTTCTCGGCGGTGAACGCCAATCCCGGCCAGTTCCCCGCCGGCACGGTGGCGCGGGTGGAGATTCGCTTCAAGACCTCGCAGGGCCAGGTTTGCCGGTCGGTCTCGGCGGCCGTCGTGCCGCGCAACGTCCTGTACAACGACTGAGCCGGCGGAGCGGCAGGAATCTCAAACTACTTCGTCGAGGACGTGCTCGGCGACCAGAATCGGGGTGTTGTCCACCACGCCCAGGGCGATCGCGTCGCTGGGGCGGGCGTCCACTTCGATCAGTTCTGCTCCCCGCCGGATTACCAGCAGGGCGTAGAACGTATGGTCGCGAATGTCGTTGATGACCACGCGTTCCAGCCGGCCGCCCAACTGCTCGATCACGCGATACAGGAGCTCATGGGTCAGCGGTCGGGGCGTGGGAATCCCTTTCAAGCGGCGGTCGATGGCGATAGCTTCGTGGATGCCGATGACGATGGGGAACGTCCGCTCGCCGCCCCGCTCCTTGAGAAAGATAAACTGCTGGTCGGAGTTTTCCTGGATGATGATCCGCGACAGTTCCATTTCGACGACCATGACGTCCCCTTTCTGCCGTCCGGCGCTGCTGCGCTGCCGCCGAGCCGGGATGCCGCGGGCGACGGCGCGCCCGTCAGCCTAAATCAGCGAGATTCTTCTCCACCGTCGCCAATTGCTCCCGCAACTGCACCAGTCGGTCGCGCTCCCGCTGGACGACCTCCGGTTTGGCCCGCTGGACGAAGTCTTCCTGGCCCAGTTTCTGCTCGGCTCGTGCGCGCTGCGCCAGCAGGGTTTCCTTCTGCTGCCGCAGGCGCGCCTGCTCCGCCTCGACGTTGATCACGCCGTGCACATAGATCTCCAGCTCGCCCGCCACCGCGACGGCGGCGTCGCCCCCCTTGACACAATGGGGCCCCGCCTGCAAATCGCTCAGGCAGGCCAGTTGCCGGACCATCGAGCCGTCCTGCAACAACCGGGCGTTTCGCTCGTGGGTTTTCACCGACGCGACCAGCGCCTGCCGCGGCGGAATCTGATGCCTCGTCCGCACCTCGCGGATCAAACGGATCGTCGTCTGCAACAGCTCCATCTGCTGTTCCACGCCCTCATCAATGAGCGCAGCCTGTGCGCGGGGCCAGGACGCCGTGATCAGCAGCCTCCCCTCAGGCAGGTCCGCCACGCCGGGCAGACCGCGGTGCGGGCACGGCTCGTTGAGTTTCTGAAAGATGGCCTCGGTGATGAAGGGCAGGAACGGGTGCAGCAGTCGTAGCGTCGCGTCCAGCACGTGGGCCAGGACCTGCTGCGCGCCCGCCCGCCGCGCCGGCTCGCGCAGCCGCGCCTTGATGATCTCCAAATACCAGTCGCACAGCTCGTTCCAGAAGAACCGATACAACGCCGCCACCGGCTCGCTGAAGGCGTAACCCCGCAACTGCTCGGTCACCGCGGCGATCGTCCGCTGCAACCGCGAGAGTATCCAGCGATCCTCCAAGGGCAGGGCGTTGGGCGCCGGCGGCGCGGCGGCGGGACGGAAATCGTCCAGGTTGCTCAGCGCGAAGCGCGCGGCGTTCCAGAGTTTGTTGCAGAAGTTCCGGCCCAGGTCGAACTTCGGCGAGGAGTTCACCGTCCGCCCATCGGGCAGCGTCATCGGCTCGACCGGCAGCCGCACGTCCTGCGTCTGCGTGGTCATCCCCGCCAGGGCGAACCGCATCGCGTCCGCCCCGTGGCTGTCGATGACGTCCAGCGGGTCGATCCCGTTGCCCAGGCTCTTGCTCATCTTGCGTCCTTGCCCGTCCTGGATCATGGCGTGGATGAACACGTCTTGGAACGGAATGTCGCCCGCACAGTACTGCCCCATCATCACCATCCGCGACACCCACAGCGTGATGATCTCCCGCGCCGTGCACAACACGCTGCCCGGATAAAACGCCGCCAGGTCCTTGCTCTCCACCGGCCAACCCAACGTACTGAAAGGCCACAAGGCAGAGGAGAACCACGTATCGAGCACGTCCTCATCCTGCTGGAGGGATCGGCTGCCGCACCCGCTGCACAGTACGGGATCGTCAATCCCGCTGGTCGTCTGGCCGCAGTCATTGCACCACCACACCGGGATGCGATGCCCCCACCAGAGTTGGCGGCTGATGGGCCAGTCGCGGAGGTTCTCCAGCCAGGCTTGGTACGTTTTCGCGTATCGCTCCGGGATGAACCGCAGCCGACCGTCAAGGAGCGGCTTCAGCGCCAGCCCGGCCAGCGAGTTCACCGGCACGTTCGTCCCCTCGATCAGCCCGCTGCCCACCTTCCCCGCCAGGTGCTCGATCGGCTGCTTCACCGCGATGTACCACTGATCGCTCAAATACGGCTCAATCGGCACGTGGCTGCGGTAGCTGTGCCCCACGTCGTGGCGGTACTCCCGCACCTCCTCCAGCAGCTCCTCCTGCCGGAACCACTCCACGATCGCCTCGCGCGCCTCGAACCGGTCCATCCCCAGCAACTGCCGCGCCTCGGGCTCCGTCGCATCCTCCCAGCCGTGCCGGTCGCTGATCGACCCATCCGGGGCCATGACATTGATCACCGGCAGGTGGTGCCGCTGGCCGATCTCCCAGTCGGCCGGGTCGTGGGCCGGCGTTACTTTCAGGAAGCCGGTGGAAAAGCGGGCCTTCTCATCCTCGCTGTGGGCATCGGGCAGCACGACGTGCTCGTCGGCGATGACCGGGATCACCCGCCCCACGATCGGCAGCCGGACCTTCTGGCCCACCAGCCATTTCGCCCGCGGGTCCGCCGGATTCATGGCCACCGCCGTATCCCCCAGCATGGTTTCCGGCCGGGTCGTCGCCACGGTAACGTGTTCCAACACGTTGTCGCCCATCGCCACCGGCTCGACCAGCGGATACCGCAGATACCAGAAGTGCCCCGCTACCGTCTCGTGTTCGACCTCGTCGTCGGCCAAGACGGTTTGCGTAGCTGGGTCCCAGTTCACCAGGCGCTTGCCGCGGTAGATCAGCCCGTCCGCGAACAGTTTGAAGAACGCCGCCCGCACCGCCCGCGCGCACACCGGGTCCATGGTGAACCGCGTCCGCCGCCAGTCGCAGGAGCAGCCCATTAGCTGAAGTTGCCGGATGATGCGGGCCTCGTACTCGTCCTTCCAGGCCTGCACCCGCGCGACGAAGGCCTCGCGGGTGAAGTCGGTCCGGCGTTGGCCTTCCTCGGCGAGGATTCGTTTTTCCACCACGGTTTGGGTCGCGATCCCCGCGTGGTCCGTGCCCGGCATCCACAACGCGGTACGACCCTGCATGCGGTGGAAGCGGATGAGGATGTCCTGCAGAGTGTTGTTCAGGGCGTGGCCCAGGTGCAGCGCCGCCGTTACGTTCGGCGGAGGGATGACGATGGTATAGGCGTGGTCGGCCGGCCCGTCCGCCGGCGCGTCCGCGTGGAAACTGCCCGCGCGCTGCCACAGCTCATAGGCTAGCCGCTCGACGGACCTGGGTTCATAAACCTTGGCCAGTTCTTCCATGATGTTGGCGTGGAGTCCTCGTGTGTGTCGTCTTAGAAACCACCTCCGGCATTGTAGTTGCAGCAGGAAACGTGTCAAGCCGCCCCAGCGCAAAAGGACGCCCCGTTCGAGGGCCACCATGGTCAAACCTCGTTCGGGGCGTGTGTCTAGGCTAAGGTCGTTGTCGTGGTATGGGCGGTGGGTTTTCCGGCTTTACGGCCGGCGGCGCCGCAGCAGGCCCAAGAGGCCCACGCCCAGCAGACCCATCGTCGCCGGCTCGGGAATGGTCGGCCACTCCTTCAGCCAGAACTTCTGCCCGGCCGTCATGTCCGTCCAGATCACCACGTAGTTGCTCGGCTCACCGCCGCCCATGCCGGGATAAAAGGTCTGTCCCACGTTCACGGACCCGCCGCCAAAGTCAATCTTGGTGGGCGCCGCGGGGTTGTCAAAGGCCACCTGCGTGAACGGGTTAAGGCCGGGGACGTTAGCGGTGAATAGGTGCCCGGGGTCGAAGCCGACGCTCTGCGCCACCGTGTTCGCTCCTGCCGACCCAGCCGGCGGCGACCCCGCCAAGTTTGGCACCACCGCCATGTGGAAGTCGTACCAACGCTGGTCCGTTTGGTTGGTGATCCACTCATCGTCGATCACGATGTTGGGCCGGAAGCCGGACACCCCTGGGTCCGCCAGGGTGAACTCCAACCACAGGTTGATTCCCGTCCCCTGTCCCTCGAACCTCCCATAGAAGGTCTTGAAGATCTGGATGTAGATGGCGCTCTCGTCCACCATGTCGAATTGCACCCCGACGTTGCCGGCGAACGGGAAGTTATCGGGAATCTTCACCGTCCAACCGGTGTAATCGCTGCCCGAACCAATGGGCACCACCGCGCCCAGGCTCGTGCCGACCAGAAAACTGGCCAACGCCAGGCCCAACAGCAACGTTTTCTTCATACTGCACCTCTCTCCCTCTTTCCTTTCGGGTTTTCTCCCTGAGCTCCGCCCTGCGGAAGTCCTTGGCTCATCTCTCTCCGTTTCGCTCCCTATTCACTGGCTTCGTTAAGCCCTTATCGTTCGCTTCCCGGCCCGCGGCTCGCTCTCGTCCCGGCGACTCACGCCACTCGGCCGTGCCGCCGCGGCAGGTAAAACAGCATAGCCGCTCCTGTTCCCAGCAGCGCCAACGTGGTCGGTTCGGGAATCGGCGGCGGAACCTGCTGCAGGTCGGGCAGCACCGGCGCGCCGGGCCCGAACAGCACCTCGGTCCCCGTGCCCTGGCCGCGGTTGCCGGCCGAGCTGAAGACCTGCGTAATCAACTGAAACTCCTGGCCCACGCGCACCTTGGTGCTGTAAGGGATGTGCACCCCCGTGAGGTCCACGCGAAACATCCCGTCGGTCTCGGTAATCCCGCTGATGTGTCGGGCCTTGATGCCGCCGCTGGTCTTGATGCCCACTTGACCGTTCTTCTTGGTGAACAACGCCACCGCCCCTTTGAAGAGCTTCTTGCCGTTCTCGCGGGTGATGAGCACCTCGAACTTCGCCTGCAAATCCTTGAAGCCGTCCGTCCCCTCCTGGTCTTTGACGAACAGAAGCAAGCCATCCAGGATCACGTCGCTGAGCAGGCGGACCTGTTTTCGTTTGGGGTTGCCCAGCTCTTCCGGGGTCAGTTTGAACGTGCGGGTGTAGCCGGTTTCGTTCAGGGCGGTGTAGATCGTACCGCTGCCGAGCTGGCTGTAGGCGTACACGTGTTGATAGATTTGCGGATTTTCGGCGGCGGCGCCGCTAAACGCGACCGCCTTCTTCTCGTTCGTTTCCTGCACCCAAAAGAACGAGGGGAATCCCGGCAGAATGTCCGGGGCCGGCTCCACTATGGGCTGACCGTCTCTCTCGATATGCGTCGCCTGCGTGTTCCACGCCTGGGGCTGGAACGCGATGAGCGCGGCCTGCGCCCCTGCGACCCAAGCCAGCACCAGCATCATGGCCGCCAACGCAGCCCAGCCGTGCTTCCGCATAGCCCCTGCGCTGCTGTGCATGCTTCTCTTTCCCTCTCTCGCTGGGACCTGCTCCTTGGACTCTCGCCCGGACCACGATCGGCCCGGACCCAGAAGCTCGCCCCGCGGCGTTCGTTGGTCAGGGGAAACCAAGATCGCAAGACGCCCAGCAGAAGGATCGCCCTCACCTCCCGTGTGAAGGATGCCTTCTAATGGAAACGTGCTTTCCTAGCTGAAGCTTGCCTTGAAACGGCTCGGATAGGGTTCTCTCTCTCCCTTACCAGGCCTTGGTTTCCCAAATAGGCGTTCTTCCTCCTGAATCAGAAACCCTTCATCTCTCTTACTTCGGACGAAAATCCCAGCCCAGAACTCTTACGGGACCTCGTCTCTCTCCTGCTAACCTCGTATTATAACCCGACGGCGCCAGGCACTGCAACAAAAAAATCGGTGTAAGCAACCTCCGGCGCCGCAAAGGGTTACACACTTATAGGACTCTCTCTCCTCATCTGGTCGTTTGGTTGTTACCCTTTCCCCAGCCTCTGGTGCAGAAATCCCATCTGCCAACCAACTGGGCGGGTATAGTCTCTCTCTCGCTGGTGCTTAGTACGCAAAGCCCATGCCGAGGCCCCGCGCTGGCCCTACCAATTCCCCATTGGCCATAAAATCTTATCGTACAAATGATTACGTACGAGTATTTCGCCGGGAGTCCCTGGGTCATCATCGGGTTATCGGACTGAATGTGGTGCAGCGGCAACGCGCCGGAGAGCTACTCGAGCCGCAGTCGCTTAAGAAGGAAGGACTTACGTCTTGAGGGGCGGATGTTGTTCATCGGCAACAAAGAACGGGCCGAGGGGTGGCGGCCAGCCGGCTGGTTGAATTCTTGAACCTTTCCGGCCCGGAGCAGACTGGTGGGCGCTGTCGGCCAGGGGCGCGCCAACGGACCCGTGTCAGACGGCGCCCGGCAAATGTGGCGTGGTTTCACGCGTTGTTCCGTAACGCACGGCGGTGCGGGTTTCGGTTGCGACAGACGGCGGATTTGCTGGATAATGACCGCACGATGAGTAAAGCGATCGGCTATCAACTGCGCGCCCTGGGGCGTACGCCGATGCCGGCCGTCTTGGAGGGTCCGAACGGTTGCGGCTATCGTCTCGTGCGCACCTTCAAGCACGATTTCTTCGCGGGCACCGGGTTGTATGCGCCGAACGCCTCTGGCGGGCCGGGCGGGGGCGGCGGGACGGCTCGTCTGGTGCTGAAGATCGGGCGGCGCGCGGACCTGCTGGGGATACCCCTGGCCTGGTTGGGCGAGGCCCTCGTGCGCCATGAAGTGAGTGTGCTGCGGCGGCTGCAAGGACTACCCGGCGTGCCGGAGCTGCTGGGACCGTGGCGGCGCCAGGGATTGCTGTATCGCTACATCGAGGGCGACGACCTGGACCAGCGGCCGCGATTGCCCGACGATTTCTTCGACCGGCTGGACGAGTTGGTGGCGGGCATTCACGCCCGGCAGATTGCCTACGTGGACCTCAACAAGCGGGGCAACATCCTCCTGGGCGCCGACGGCCGACCCCATCTGCTGGATTTCCAGATCGCCCTGTACCTGCCGGACGCCGTTTGGCCGCTGGGGCGACTGCTGGGCGGGCTGCGGCGGTTGCTGCAGCGCGAGGATCGGTATCACCTGGCGAAGCACAAGCGGCAACTGCGGCCGGACCTGATGACCGAGGCGCAACGCCGCCAGGCGCGGCGGATCAGCCCCTGGATTGCGCTGCACCGGATGTGCACCCGGCCGCTGACGCTGCTCCGCCGGCGGGTGCTGGCGCTGCTGCACCGGCGAGGCCAACTGGCACTGGACGAGGGACCGAGCCAAAGCGCCGAGACGGACCCGCGCCGCTGGCACAAGAAAGTCAAACCCGGTCCGCGACAGAGCCGCTGAAGGGGGGACCGGGGGGCGCCTCACGCGAGCGAGGCATACTTGAGCGAGACGGCCTTCGCCCCGGCCGTGGCCGAGCGGAGCCGGTTGTCCCCATTCCATTCCAGAGAGGCGACCTTTCCCTATTGCCGTTGCCGTCCCAGGTCAAAGCCGTGCCTTGGAGGTCGGTCAGGAGATCGCCTGTATAAGGCCCTCGCTGGCGGCGGAGGGTGGTGGGAATGTCCTAAGGGGGGGCGGACGGGGGGACGATAGGGGCAGTGTTGGTTATGGCGGCGCACCCGGTCCGCCGCGGCGGTTTATGGGACCCAGAGGAAAGGCCAGACAACGTTGAGCACGTGTCCGCCCAAGCTGATGTCGGATCAGTTCTACAAGGCGTTGTTGGACAGTCTGTTCGACGCGGTTTTCACGGTCGATTGCCAGAGGGTGATAACGTACTGGAATGAGAGCTGCGAACGGCTGACGGGTCATACCGCCGCGGAGATGATCGGCCAGCCGCTGCGGCAGACCTCGTTCATGTGTGGCGACGAAAAAGAGACCGAGCCGCGGCGGACCTGCCACGGCGTCGAGATCGTGCTCGAGACCGGCATGCCAGGTACCTGGAAGGGCTATCTGAGGCGGAAAAACGGCCAGCGGACGCCGATCGATGCGCATATCTCCGCGATCCGGGACGAGCAAGGGCGGATCATGGGGGCGGTGGCGGTGTTTCGGGACATGTCGGCGCACGTGGCGTTGGAGGACGCGCACCGCCAACTGCTGCACCTGTCGCGGCGGGACCAGTTGACGGGGCTCTATAACCGGGTGGCCATCACCGAGCTGTTGCGGGCGGAGATTGAGCGCAGCCGGCGGTATCGGCAGCCGCTGAGCATCGTGCTCGCCGACATCGATCATTTCAAGCGGATCAACGACCGGTACGGCCACGAGGCCGGCGACCGCGTGCTGGCCCAGATCGGCGCGGTGTTGCGGCACAACACCCGCAAACCAGACGAGGTCGGGCGGTGGGGGGGCGAGGAGTTTCTCGTCATCGCACCCGCTGCGGACGACCGAGCCGCCGGCCACCTGGCCGACCGCCTGCGGGGCTACATCGAGGACATCCCGCTGGGCGAGATGCCGGAGAAGATGACCGCCAGCTTCGGCGTGGCCCAACTGGGCGGCAAACAGACGCACGATCAACTGCTCTACATGGCCGACATGGCCCTCTACGAGGCCAAGCGCACCGGCCGGAACCGCGTCGTGCTGGGCCTGGCCGCCGACTTGGGCGCGGGCGGCTGACCGGCAGGGCGCCTCTATCGCGGTCCCGCCAGACGCTAGGCGGTACGATGTCTGGGACGCCGTTCACGTCCCCACCCGCCAGCCGGTTTCCCTTTGACATTCCCCTCCCAGGCTGCTAATCAGTCTGCCTTGGCCACGCGGCCCCGTCGTCTAGCCGGGTCTAGGACACAGGGTTTTCAACCCTGCAACACGGGTTCAAATCCCGTCGGGGTCACGTTCTTTTCTTTTCTGCTGGACGCGGGGGTGGGGGTTGGGGGGTGCGGACGGGTGGAGCGGGGCTGGGTGCTGGTCATTAAGTTCAAGTGACGGAAGGGGTTATATGAGGGAGTGGGCCGGCATCAAACTGATTTTTGTGTCCGGGAGCTGTTCCGAGAGAGGCCGCACTGCAATATTCCCTGATGATTTATCGTTAGGCTTAACGTTCGATAGCGTGATAGAGGAGACTATCCGCTTGTGTGAGGCGTTGGCGTTACGGGGCCGGTCGAGCGCCAGGACGAACGACTGATCCCCAAAGTGGTGAGGTCTTGTACCGACCGTGAGCGTACCTGTTGCGACCCCTCTCGTGGGGGTGGATTGCCTTTGACGGTCGGCCGTCCGCCTCTGTTTTCGTCACGTAGTCGTCCGGCGAGCACTGAATGGAAGACTCCTCAAGGTGGGGAGTAGTGTCTGGCTGGAGGTATCTTAACTCTCTCAGGGAAAGGAGCGTACAGATGTTTCGAAAAAGAGTCCTATTGACGCTGGCGGTTGCTGTTGCCGCAAGCTTGGCTATCATGGGGCAGGCCATCTCCCAGCAGGGTCCGCCAGGGGGGCAGGGCCGAGGCGGTGGTCCGGCCATGACCCCGGAACAGCAGCAGCAACGGATGGACCAGTTCCGGCAGCAGGCGATGGACCGGGCGAAGCAGGATTTGGGCGCGACGGATGAGGAATGGAAGGTCCTTAGTCCGCTCGTGGAGAAGGTGCAGACGCTGAGCCGCGCGTCGCGGATGGGCGGGATGGGGTTTGGGGGTGTCCGCGGCGGCCGCGGCGGCCCGCAACCGGGCGGCAAGGCCCCAGACGCCACGGCAGCACCGGCGACGCCGCGTCCCGGCATGCCGGCGCCCAGCGAGGTGGACCTGAAGGTGCAGGCCCTGCGGACGGTTCTGGACAACAAGGAGGCGACTCCCGCCCAGATCAAAGAGGCTTTGACGGGTGTGCGTGATGCTCGCGCGAAGGCCGACAAAGACCTGAAGAAGGCGCAAAAGGCGCTGCGTGACGTGGTTACGGTGCGTCAAGAAGCCGTGTGCGTGATGAATGGTTGGTTGGACTGAGTAAGAGCGCTCGTCGCGCGCCGCCCGCCCAGGGGGAATAGCCCGGACGGGCGGCGCGGGGCCAGGCGCACCAGGAGCGGGCGTGAACGATATTCTTGCCAGGCTGGAGCGGGAGGGTCTGCTGGACGAGCAGGGGCGGCAGCGCGTCGAGACGCTGCTGAGGCAGGGCAGGCCATTGGACGAGGCGTTGCTCTGCGGCAGCGGCGGGCCGGAGGACCGGGTGCTGCGGGTGCTGGCGGAGGAGTTCGACGTGCCGTACGCCGATCTGGAGGGGCAGCAGCCGCGCAAGGAATTCCTGGCCAAGTTTCCCGCTCGGATTCTGCTGGAGCGTCATCTGCTGCCCATCCGGGAGGATGAGGGGGTGGTGACGGTCGCCTCGAGCAAACTCTTTGACATGTCGGGCCTGGAAGAATTGCGTCTGGCGTGCGGGCGCGAGCTTCAGTTGGCGTTGGCGCCGGCGGGGGACATCGAGCGGGCCATCAAGACGTTGCTGGGGGTGGGGGCGGATACGCTGCAATCGCTGGTGTCGGAGGCGGGCGAGGGGGGCATCCAGGTAGTGGACCAGGACCCGGACGAGGACGTGGACCTGGCCGGCGGGGCCGAGGACGCTTCGATCATCAAGTTCGTCAACCAGGTGCTGGCCGAGGCCATTGACCGTCGGGCGACGGATGTGCACCTGGAGCCGTTCGAGGACGCCTTGCGGGTGCGCTACCGGATTGACGGGGTGTTGCAGGAGGCGAACATTCCGCCGGAGGTGCGGCAGTTTCAGGCGGCGATTGTCTCGCGTCTGAAGATACTCAGTCACCTGGATATCGCGGAAAAGCGTTTGCCGCAGGACGGCCGGATCAAGTTGCGCGTCGCCGCGCGCGAGATCGACGTACGCGTCTCGGTGATTCCGATGCTGCACGGGGAGGCGGTGGCCCTGCGGCTGCTGGACCGGAGCGAGACGCTGCTGGGGCTGGAGCACCTGGGCATGTCGGAGCGGGACCGCCGGACGTTCGAGCGGGTGTTGGATCTGCCGCACGGGATCGTGCTGGTCACCGGGCCCACGGGCAGCGGCAAGACGACGACGCTGTACGCGGGGCTTTCCCGGATCAATGACATTGCCCGCAAGATCGTGACGATTGAGGACCCGATCGAGTACCACCTGCGCGGCATCAACCAGATTCAGGTCTCGGGGAAGGCGGGGCTGACCTTCGCGCGCGGGCTGCGGTCGATTCTACGCCACGACCCGGACGTGATCCTGGTGGGGGAGATTCGGGACCGCGAGACGGCGGAGATCGCGGTGCAGGCGTCGCTGACGGGGCACCTGGTGTTCTCGACGCTGCATACGAACGACGCGCCGGGGGCGCTGACGCGGCTGGTGGACATGGGGATGGAGCCGTACCTGGTGGCGTCGTCGCTGGAGACGGTGCTGGCGCAGCGGCTGGTGCGGCTGATCTGTACGGAGTGCAAGGAGGTGTACCTGCCGCCGGACGCGGAGGCGTTGCGGGCGGAATACGGCGAGCAGGCGCCGGCGGTGCTGTACCGGGGGCGGGGATGCCGGCGGTGCCAGGGAACGGGCTACCGGGGGCGGACGGGCATCTTTGAAACGATGCCCATCACGGAGGCCATTCGGGCGATGATCTTGGAGCGGACCTCGGCGGGGGAAATCCGCAAGAAAGCCGGCGAGCAGGGAATGCGGAGTCTGGCGGCGGACGGGTGGCGGTTGGTGCGGGACGGGCGCACGACGGTGGAGGAAGTGCTGCGCGTGACCAAGGCTGATCGTTTCAACGGCAACGGCGAGGCGCACGGGGTGAAGGTCAAACCGTTGACCGACGCGGCGACGGGCTCAGCCGACGGGGGCGTCGTGTCATGAGCGTGTATTCGTACACGGCATTGAACAGCCGAGGCGAGAGAGCCTCCGGAGACATTGTGGCGCAGAGCCGGGCGGCGGCGCTGGACCAGGTGGCGATCAAGGGGCTCACCCCGGTGTCGGTGGCGGAGCGGAGCGCGGCGGAGAAGCCGCACGCCGCGGCGGCGGTGAACGTCGGGCGGGTGTCGCAGGCGAGCGTCGAGGCGTTCACGCGCGAGTTGGGCAATCTGCTGGCGGCGGGGGTGTCCCTGAGCCGGGCCCTGCACATCCTGTCCCGGGAGGCGGCGCAGGCGGGGGCCCGAAGACAGTGGACCGTCATCCACGATGACGTCGTGGGCGGCAGGTCGCTGGCCGAGGCGATGGGTAAGTGGTCGAGATCCTTTAGTGCGGTGCACGTGGCCATGATTCGTGCCGGGGAGACCGGCGGGTTCCTGGACGCGGTTCTGGCGCAGATTGCGGACTTCCGCGCCCGGGAACGGGACCTGAAGTCCAAGATCAAGACTGCGCTGGTGTATCCGGCGGTGATCGCGGTCCTGGCCAGCGGCGTGCTGATCTTCCTGCTGACGTTCTTCATCCCGCGGTTTTCGGGCATTTTCGCCGAGTTTGGCGCGGCGCTGCCGGCGCTGACGCGCATCGTGATCGGGGCGAGTCGGGCGGTGACCCGCTATGGCGCGGCGATTCTGCTGGCCGTCGCCTTGGCGGTCCTGCTGGCGCGGCGCGCGTTGAACTCGGAGGCGGGGCGGCGCGGCTGGGAGCGGGCGCTGCTGCGGCTGCCGGTCTTCGGGAAGGTAGTGGTGCAGTTTGCCCTGGTGCGGTTTTGCCGGATGCTGGGCACGCTGCTCGGGGCCGGGGTGCCCCTGGTGACGGCGCTGAGGGTGGCCAAGGAAGCCATCGGAAACCAGACGCTGGCCGACACGGTAGGGGCTTCCATCGAGGACGTGCAGCGCGGCGCGTCACTGGCGCGGAGCCTGGGGGCGAACGCTCGGCTGTTCCCCGCCTCGGCGACCGAGATGATCGCGGTGGCCGAGGAAAGCGGACGGCTGGATCAGGAGTTGGTCCGTCTGGCGGGGGCCTACGAAGCGGACCTCGACCGCCGGCTGCGCATGCTGGTGGCCCTGGCTGAGCCGGCCCTGCTGTTCGTCATGGCCGGCATCGTCGGAACCATTGTCATCGGCATGCTGTTGCCGGTGTTTACCCTGCAAGACGTCATTCGCTAAGGGAGCGACCATGAATTGTGACAGGTGCAAGGACGGCGCGCACGGCTCGGCGCGGCCGAATCGACCCGCGGGCTTCACGCTCATCGAGCTGCTGCTGGTTCTGGTGATTCTGGCGGGACTGGCGGCGCTGGTCGTGCCGCGCTTCGCCCGGCGATCGTTGCAGGCCAAGACAACGGCCGCCGCGACCGACGTCGCCAACATCGAGGTGGTGCTGGATGCCTTCGAGGTGGACTGCGGACGCTACCCCGCCACGGAGGAGGGCTTGCAGGCCCTGCTGGTGCAGCCGCTCAACGCCGACGGCTGGACGGGACCCTACCTGAAGAAGGGTCTGCCGAAGGATCCCTGGGGCAACCTGTACGTGTATCGCTGCCCTGGGCAGTACAACGTCAACGGGTACGACCTGCATTCACTGGGCCCCGACGGACAGGACGGCAGCGGAGATGATATTGACAACTGGTCCCAAAAATAGCGAGCGACGCGGGCCGCGGCCGCGCGGACGACGGATGGCGCGGACGACTGATCGGCGTCCCGGCGGCTTCACCTTGCTGGAGCTGATCCTGATGTTGGTGCTGATCAGCACGGTGCTGGCGCTGGCCGCGCCGTCGCTGCGCGGGTTTGTCAGGTCGCGGGAGACGGCCAACGCGGCGGCGCGCATCCTGGCGTTGACGCAGTATGCGCGATCGCAGGCGATCTCGGAGGCACGGCCCTACCGGCTGCACGTGGACGGCAGCAGCAATCTCTGCTGGCTGGCGAGCCAGTGGTGCGGCACCTACGTGGAATTGGGGCGCGAGATGGGCCGACCCTTCGCCTTGCCGCCGGGCGCCGTGGTGCGGCTGACCGACGCCTCAGGCCAAGCGTCGCCCTTGTCCTGGGTCCAGTTCTATCCCGACGGCAGGACCGACGCCGCCATCATCGAGATCACCGGCGCCCCAGGCGAGGTCTTTCGCGTCGCCTGTGAGTCGGCGACGGAACGGTTTCGCATCCTGGCGCCGGGGGAGAGCGGGAAACCATGAAATTCGCCGTGATTCATCAGCGTCGAAGCCGGCGGGCCGACAGGGAACGAGGTTTCACGCTGATTGAGATTCTGGCTACCCTGACACTGCTGGCCATCGTGTTGCCGGTGGTGATGAAGGGGCTCTCGTTGAGTCTGGCCGCGGCCGGTCAGGCCCGCCGCCAGACCGAGGCCATGGCCTTGGCTCAGACCAAGCTCGCCGAGCTCGTCGCCGGCGATCAATGGCAGCATGTGAACCTCTCCGGCGATTTCGGGGCTGAATGGCCCACCTATCGCTGGGCCGCTCAGGCGAGCGCCTGGGAAGGAACCACGCTGCAAGAGTTGGACGTCATGGTTTCCTGGAAGCAACAAAACCGACAGCGCGCGGTGACGCTATCCACCCTGGTGTACACGGGGGTCGCGCTGGAGTAGCTGGATGGCTAAGCGAGGCGGATTCACCCTGCTGGAAATGCTCGTGGCCACGGCCCTGTTCGCCGTGCTGGCCGGCTCCTTGTACGCCAGCCTCCACATCGCGTTCAAGGCCAGGGACAGCGCCACGGCGGCGCTGGACCCGGCGCGCCGGCTCGAGCTGGCCTTGAACCTCCTGGAACAAGACCTGCGGAGCGCCATGATCCCCAAGGGCATACTCGCCGGTTCCTTTACCGGTCTGGACGGCAAGGACGCCTCCGGCAACGAGAGTGACTGTCTGGTTCTTTGCTGCACCACCTCCGAGGCGGCCTACCAGGGCGCCGCGGACGTCAAGAAGGTCGAGCTATCCTGCGAACAGTCGGCCCAGGCGGGCGAGCAGGTCCTGCTCCGCCGGGTCACAAACAATCTGCTGTCCCCGCGAACGCTCGAACCCAGGGTGGAGGTCATTTGTCGCAGCGTCCGCGCCTTCAACCTGAGGTTTTTCGACGGCCTCGACTGGCAGGACATCTGGGACGCCGGCGCCTACGACAACACCCTGCCGCCGGCCGTGGAAGTAACCATCGAGATCAACACGAACAGGCCGACCCGGCAGGCAGGCATCTACCGCATGTCCCGGATCATCCTGATTCCCTGCGGGACCGCCGCTTCGACCACGACGGTGGCTCTGGCTCGCGGAGATCGGCGCACCGGATGAGCAAACAACGTCAACATCCCCGCCGGAGGCTGCCGCGCATCGGCTGGCGCGCCGCGGGCACCGTCCTGATCGTCGCCATGTGGATCATCCTGGCGCTGGTGGGTTTGGTGCTGGTCCTGGCGCGGGCGATGCGCGTGGAAGGGGGCGGCTCGGCCAACGGCGCCGCGCAGGCGCAGGCGGCGGCCATCGAGCAGGGCGCGATCCAGTACGTGCTGGCCCACCTCAGCGGGCTGAATGGCAGCACACCCTCCGAGCTGGATGCGCCCGGCGAGGCCATTCGGGTCGGCGACGGGGCCTGCTGGATACTCCATCCCTCCGACGACGGCCGGACGTACGCCTTCGGGATCACGGATGAGTCGGGCAAACTGAACCTCAACACGGCCGCGGCCGCCATGCTCCTGAAGCTCCCCGGCATGACGACCGAGCTGGCGGATTCCATCGTCGATTGGCGGGACAGCGACGGCGACGTGACCGCCGAAGGCGCCGAAAGCCAGTACTATCTGCTGCTCAACGACCCCTACGAATGCAAGAACGCGCCGCTGGAAACGGTGGAGGAACTCTGGCTGATCCGCGGCATAACGCCGCAGATCTTCTTCGGCGAAGACACCAACCGCAACGGCGTCCTGGACGACAATGAGAACGACGGCGCCCTCAGCGATCCCCCGGACAACGCCGACGGCCGACTGGATCGGGGCATCTGGGATTTCGTGACCGTGTACAGTGCTCGGCCGCGCGCCTCCGCTTCGAGCGTTCAACTCATCAACGTCAACGACACCCGCGGGTCGGAGCTCTCGGACCTGCTCCGCCAGGTGCTTTCCCCCCAGAGGGTAGCGCCGGTGCTCGACCGCATTCGGCGCGCACGTCCGTTTCAGAACCTGCTGGACTTCTTCTTTCGCTCCGGTTTGACCGAGGCCGAGTTCCACCAGATCGCCGGCGCCGTCGCCACCGAGTCCGGCCGCAACTCCGCCGCGCTGGTCAACGTCAATACCGCGCCCCGCGAGGTGCTCGCCTGCGTGCCCCGTCTGGAGGAGAGCGACGTGGCGGCGCTGTTGTCCTGGCGCTCGGAGCCGGGCCGCGACCTCAGCACCATCGCCTGGGTCGCCCAAGCCCTGCCCCGCGAGAAGGCCCTCGCCGTCGCGGACTACCTCACGACCCAGTCCTACCGGTTTTCCGCCGACATCGTCGCCGTCGCCGGCGACGGCCGGGCGTTCCGCCGCTGCCGCATCGTCGTGGACGCAACCTCCAGCCCGCCCAAGCTGCTCTATTGGCAGGACCTGACTCATCTGGGCTGGCCGCTCCCCCCGGATATCATCGTCGGATTACGGTCCGGGCTGCCGCTGGATCGCCTTGTTCCAGCGTACCAACAGGGAGTATGGTGAATGCTCGCGGTTCGAAGCATGTTGGGCCTGGCGGTCTCCGAGCGCTCCATTGCCGTGGCGGAGGTGGCGGCCTCGCGCGGCCGGATCGAGTGCCTGCGGGCCGGGGAGTTCGTCCTGCCGGGGGGCCTCGAGGTGGCCGACCCCGCCGATCTGGGCCGGAACTTGCGCCTCTTCCTGCGAGAGCAACGCTTCTCCGCCTCCCACTGCATGATCGGTCTCGAGGCCGGGTGGCTCATCGCCAAGGAAAAAACTCTCCCCCCTTCAGCCTCCGCCGACCTCAGGAGCATCCTTTGCATCGCGGCGGAACGCGACTTCGCCTCCACCGCCGAGGACTTTGCCTTTGACTATGTGGTCCCGGCGGGTTCTTCCGGCCGGACGGTCCTGTTGGTGGCGGCCTCGCGGCGGCGGCTGGACGGCGCCGCCGCCCTCGCCCACGCCGCCGGACTGGTCGTCAGCGGCATCGGCTGCTCCGCCCTGGCCCTCGCCGCGGCGACCCGTGTCTCGGCCGCCCCCGAACGCGTGGTGCTCTACCTCCGCTGGGATAGGACCGAATTGACCGTCCAGTCCCGCGGCGGCTTCCGTGTGCTCCGCAGACTCGCTCCCCCCACGCCGGCGGCGCCCGAACAACTGGCCCGCGAAGTCTGCCAAGTGATCGCACTTTTGCCGGCCGAGAAGGACTCGACCGACCAGCGAGAAGTGCTCGTTTGGGACGAGTTCGGCCTGGACATGCCCTCCCTGAACCTCCTGCGGGAACGGCTGGCCCTGCCCGTCGCCGTCTGCCGCTTCCCGGACGACTGTGGGTTGACGGTCGGCAGGGATGGGCGGGCCCTGGGGCTCGCCCCGCGGGCCGCGCAGGCAGCGGCGCTCGCCGCCGATGGTCTCGCGCGGCAGGGGCCGGTCGTTGATTTCCTGCACTCGCGCCTGGCGCCGCCCCGCAAACCCGGCCTGCGCCGCCGTCTGCGCTGGGTCATTGCGGCGGCGGCCCTCATGGGCGCGGCGGCGACCTACTTCGCCATAGATGGGCGATTGACTCAGCGGGAAGTCAGCGCCCGGCGTGCTGAGTTGGAGGGACTCCGCGACGGCATTCAGGACGCGCGAAACGTCGTTGAAAATGTGACGTTCGCGCGGGGTTGGTATGACCGCCGGCCGCAGTTTCTGGCCTGCCTCCGCGCGGTGACGGGGGCCTTTCCCGAACAAGCACGGGTCTGGGCTACCAGCCTGACCGTGCGCGACGATCATAAGGTGCTGCTGACCGCCAAATGCGAGGACGAGCGGACGGCGCTGGAGGTGCTGGACCGGCTCAAGACCGCCCCGGGCCTCTCCGACGTCAAGCCCCTCTACCTGCGGCAGGCGGGGACGAACACACACGAAGTGTCCTTTGCCGTCACCTTCGATTACACCGGAGTGCCATAGGCATGGTCCTTTCGAAAAGGGAACGATATGTCTTCGCGGCCGCCATCGGTCTGCTGACGCTCCTGGCGGCGGACCATCTGGTGCTGGGCCCGCTGCTGCAGCGTCGGTCACGGATGGACGCCGAGCGCGCTGCCCTGGCCGCGGAACTGGCCCGCGATCACAAGCTCCTGCAGTCCCGGAGGGAACTGCTGCCCTTGTGGCAGGCCATGCAACTGAGTCTGCGCTCCAGTCCGGCCGAGGCCGAAAGCCAAATCCTTCACCTGGTGCGCGACGCGGCGGAAGAATCCGGACTGGACCTCTCGCTGCTCAAGCCCGAGCGCCTGGCCGACAAGAGCAGGCTGCCCCAGGTCGCCTTTCAGGCCGCCGGCGCCGGCGCCCTGAAGTCCGTATCGCACTTCCTCTGGCGACTCGAAACGGCCCAGGTCCCCCTGCGCATCACCGAGCTCCAGCTCAACTCCCGCAAGGAAGGAACCGACGACCTGTCCGTCCAACTGCGTCTCTCCACGCTCTGTCGGCCCGACCGGGCCCCCCCGACCGCCGCACCCGGCGCGTCGCCCCCCACCAGGGAGGAAATCCGATGACCATCGCCTTCCGCGGAATACTGCTTGGGATCGTGGTGCTGGCAGGGCCGGCCGTCGCCCAATCCCTGACGACGCCTCCGCCGCTGGCCCCGAGCGTTGCCTTCGACAACTGCCGCGTCCTGTCCGAACGGAACATCTTTCTGAAGGACCGTGCCCGCCCCGCCCTTAAGGGCGGCTCGACGCCGGCGCCTCCGGCGGCCCGGAAGTCTGACGAGGATTGCCTGGTGCTGACGGGCCTGGTCCGCCAGGAGAACGGCTGGGTGGCCTTCTTCGAAGACACCCGCACCAACAAGACGTTGCGAAAGTCCGCCGGGCAAACCATCGGCAAGGGAATGCTGGCGTCGGTGTCGCTCGATGCGGTGCAGTACCAGTCGCAGGGCGCTCTGCGGACGATCACCCTGGGTCAGGCCCTCACCGGCACGTCAGTAACACTATGGGTGCCGCCCCCGCCCCCGGCCGCAGCGGCAAAATCCGCCCCCTCCGGCCGATCAAGTCGTAGCGGTGACAGGACTAATGCCGCCGCCGCCAACGCCGCCGACGCGCCCAAGCCAGCCGACGCGCCCAAGCCAGCCGACGCGCCCAAGCCAGCCGACGCGCCCAAGCCAGCCGACGCGCCCAAGCCGGACAGCGCAGCCAAGCCGGACGAGGGGGGCCAGCCACCTAGTGCCCCCGACGTCCCCGGCGACTTGCTCGAACGATTGCGCCAACGAAGGGCACAGGAACTCAATCAATGATTACCATGATGCAGGCGGACAACGTATTACTTTCTTCGACCCGCCGATCGGCGGAAGGAAAACGGCAGATGTGCAGGTCATTCATTATCACGGTCAGCATGGCGCTGTGGCTCTTGCCGGCGAGTTGGGCCATCCCTGCCTTCGCCCAAGACGCCGCAGCCCAACCGGTCCCCTCGCAACCCTCCGCCGCTCCCTCGCCTGCGCCGCCCGCCGCGAGCGAGCCGGCCGCGCCGTCCTCCCTGACGGAACCCAACGGGCTGCCGCCCGTGGTCAAGCTCGACGGTAAACTGCTGCTCAACTGCAAGGACGTCTCGCTCGACGTGGTCCTCGAGTATTTGTCCGAGGCGGCGGGACTGGTCGTGGTGCGGAGTGCCGCTATTGACGGCCGAGTAACGGTCATGAGCCGTCAGCCCGTGACCGTCGAAGAAGCGATCGCGCTGCTCGACACCATGTTGAGAACCAGAGGGTACGCCGCCATCCGGAACGGGCGGACGCTCAAGATCGTAACGGTGGAACAGGCCAAGAAGGAGCTGATCCCTGTCCGCTCCGGCAGCGATCCGCAAACCATCGCGCCGACCGATCAGATCATCACTCAGGTCATCCCGGTTCGACATGGCGATGCCACCAAGCTCAAGGCCGACCTTGCCTCGCTCCTGCCCGCGGATGCCGATCTGACCGCCAATGCCGCCAGCAATTCCCTCATCCTTACCGCCACTCAGGCCAACATCCGTCGCATTCTCGAGGTCATTCACGCCCTGGACACGCCCCTATCGGGTGTCGCTCAAATCAAGGTCTTCCAACTCAAGTACGCCAACGCCACGAATGCCGCTCGCCTCATCACCGAGGTCTTCCAGCAGCCCGGTCGGTCCTCGCAGGCGCAGCCATCCCCGTTCGGGTTTGGGCGGCTCTTCATGGGGCCTGGCGGCGGCCCGCCCGGCGGCGACCGCGGCGGTGATCGCGGCGGTGATCAGGGCGGTGATCGCGGCGGTCGGTCGGGTAGCTCTCAACAGTCTCAGGGCGCCCTGGCTCAGAACGTCACTGCCTCCGCCGATGAACGCACCAACACCCTCGTCGTCAGTGCCCCTCCGGAGCTGCTGCCGGTCATTGAGGGCTTAGTCAAGGAACTCGACTCCAACCCTAGCGAAGAGCAGGCCGTCTTTGTGTACCGCCTCAAAAACGCCCAGGCCGCGAACGTCGAATACGTCTTGAACAGCCTCTTCGGCTGGGGAACAGCCCGCAGCAGCGGTATGTCGGCCCTCCAGTACGGCGCCGGACCACTCTCCTCCGGCATCCTCGGCGCCGGCAGCAACGTCTTCGGCTCCCGCAGCGGCGCCGGCGGCTTCGGTTCCGGCCTGGGCGGCTCACGTTCCGGTATGGGCGGCTTCGGTTCCGGCATGGGCGGCTTCGGCGCCGCCTCCACGGGAGCAGGCTTCGGTTCCGCCGGCTTACGACCAAGCCAGGGCGGAGGCTACGGCAGTCCCGCTATGGGACGATCCTCCTTCGGAACCGCCGGCGCCACCTCCGACCTCGCCGGACAGGTCTTCGTCGTCGCCGACCTCTACACCAACTCCCTGCTCGTCTCCACCGCCTCCAAGAACTTCGACCGCGTCAAGGCCATCCTCGAGGACTTGGACCGCGCCGTGCCCCAGGTGCTCATCAAGGTCCTCCTCGCGGAGGTCACCCACGATAACTCGCTCGACCTCGGCGCCGAATTCTCCGTGCTCAACCTGCGAACCTCGGGCAACGGCCAGACGGTCGGGACGGACTTCAGCGTGGCCAGCCAGAGCGGCGGCCTGATCGCCCGGCTTCTGGAAACCGACGTTACGGCCGCCATCCGCGCGCTGGCCACCACGGCGAAACTGGACGTCCTGTCGCGCCCCTACATCCTGACCAGCGACAACCAACAGGCCGCCATCATGGTGGGCCAGGAAGTCCCCTTCGTGACCAATACCCGCACCACCGACACCGGCCAGACCATCAACACCATCGAATACGATCCCATCGGCATCATCCTCATGGTGACCCCGCACATCAACCCCCAGGGGCTCGTAACCCTGGACGTGTACCCGGAAATATCGACCCTGACCGGTGAGACGGTGCCCATCTCGGAAACCTTGCGGGCGCCCACCATCGCCAAGCGCTCGGCGCAAAGCCGCGTGGCCATTCAGGACGGCCAAACCATCGTCATCGGCGGGCTGATGGAAGACCAGGTAACCGACAGCGTGGAAAAGGTGCCCTTGCTGGGCGATATCCCCCTCGTCGGCGCCCTGTTCCGCCGCACCATCCAAAAAAAGAGCAAGACGGAACTGCTCATATTCCTCACCCCGCACGTCGCCCAGCAGCCCGAAGCCCTCGCCGGCATGTCGAAAGATGAAGTCGCCGGCAGCCAGGCCGTCCAAGGCGCCGTCACCACCAGCGCCTTTCAGGAGCATCTCAAGGGCCTGGAACGCGGCGCTGCCTCTCCGCCCTCGGCCTCGACCGCCCCCGCCGGTTCCTCTGCCTCGCCAACACCCGCGCCCACCCATGATGAGACACAAAAATAGATTCGCCTGGTTCGTCTGCGCCGTCGCCGTCGCCGGGCTCCTGGCCGCCTGCCAGCCCGCCGCGCCGCCCCCTGTGTACAAACCCAGCGTCGTCATCGACCCCTGCGCCGAACGCCTCCATGACCTCTGCGGCCTGTTCCTGCTCTACTACGCCGCGCATCAGCGCCTCCCGGCGGACCTCGACGAACTCAAAGCCCTTGCTCCGGCTGGGGCGGCCCTGGTCTGTCCGACCTCCGGAACGCCCTACGTGTATCGCCCCGCCGGCCTCCAGATCCCCGGCCGGCAGGGACGACTGCTGCTGTTCGATGCGGAACCCGCTCACTCCGGTATGCGTTGGGCGGTCGTGGCTGATGACGGCGCCGCCGGCCGCCTGGCCGTCCTGCGCGTCCAGCTTCTGCCCGACGGCCCCGCCTTCTCGACGCCGCGGGACTGACGGCCCGGAAACTCCCCCCGTTGCTCGAAACCTGCCGCTCCACCGCCCCGCTGGTGTAAGTAATGCTGTTCCAATATCTTCCCAACACCAGGGCTACGCCCCTTTTATTCCAACCGCCATCCACAACTTTCGATTATACCTCCATGGACATCTCCTTCTTGTTGGTCTTACTATCTAACCGAACCAAGCCAGATGT
>Ga0315295_10000321_pt1 | contig 40685 bp, 47 predicted proteins | sample YL17G14_0_MG_FD_204453 | JGI IMG/M metagenome (GOLD analysis project Ga0315295, IMG submission 204453) | Sediment microbial communities from Yellowstone Lake, YNP, Wyoming, USA - YL17G14_0 | ecosystem: Environmental > Aquatic > Freshwater > Lake > Sediment | place: USA: Wyoming | collected...
TCCCTTTATAAGAGACGGACCACAGCCTCATCCCCACAAGAGATATTAGTATGCATAAATAGTGAGAATTATAAATAAAGTTCTTTTGGTTTTTGCATGGATGAGACAAAAATAAAGTATGTTGGGAAGTGCCTGCTTTTAGACAGTGGAAAGGAGAAGATTCTGGTTGTTGGGGACTTGCATTTGGGATTTGAGGAGATGCTTAACAAGTCAGGGGTTTTTGTTTCTCGGCAGATGTTTGATGAGATGATATCGGATTTGAATAATGTGTTTGGAGAGGTTGGCAGAGTTGACAAAGTTATCTTGCTTGGGGATGTTAAGCATGATTTTGGAGGAATATTAAAGCAGGAGTGGAGCGACGTGAATGCGCTCCTTGATTATTTTGAATCTATGGCTGGGGAAGTGGTTGTTGTAAAAGGGAATCATGACAATATACTTGAACCAATTTTAAAGAAAAGAAAAACGAGGCTTTGGAATTATTATATCTGGAGAGAGTTTGCTTTCCTTCATGGGGACAAGGATTTTCGTGAGGTTTGGGATAAAAAAATCAAGTATCTTGTCATCGGGCATGGGCATCCTGCTGTGAAATTGCGGGAAAAGAGAGGGAGCAAGGTTGAGAAATACAAGTGCTTTCTTATTGGAAAGTTCAGGGGAAAAGAGATGATTATTCTTCCTTCATTTATTGATTATTATGCTGGAAGCGATCCAAGAGAAGGAGATGTTATTCTTGCGTGGGATGTTAATTTTAAGAATTTTAATGTTAAGATTGTTCCTGTCGGGCCTGGAGAATTAAACGCCCTTGACTTTGGAAAGCTGAAGAATTTGGATTGACTTGAAGAATTATTTTTTGTTTTCTTTTTTTGATTCTTTTTTTATTCCGAGAGATGGCAGAGGCATGTGAAAGGGTAGGCCAAGCGAATCTTCGAGGTCCAGCGCCTTTGGAGTGCACTTTCTCAAAATCAAATTAAAAAGAGGTATTCTAAAATTAGCAGGAATTGCTTTTTCGTTCTTGTTTTTCCAGTTTTTTAGAAGCTCTTTTGCTTCTTCCTCTTGTGACGAGAAGAGAAGATGGCCTGCAAGAACAACATCTCCAAATTTGGCTTCCTCTTTTTCTTTTTTAGCATATGTAATTGAAAAATTAAAAGAAACCTTAACGATTTCGAGGTTTTGGAGAAATTCTGCTTTTTCTTCTATTATTTCGGTTATATCTATATTTGTATTTGTAGCGAATTCGGGCTCGTACTTGCCTGACTTTTCCCCTGATATTTTAGTAAAATCAAACCCAATTAATCTCATATTATTGAGTGACTATAAGTATTTTTAAAGTTTGTTGTGCGGGGTGCTAGAGATAAAAAATTAAATTTTTACATTAAATCTTCTTCTGAGACAACTACAAAGTCGCCGATTGCAATTATACTGTTGTAAGGAACAAGGGTGTCCTTGCCATTTACATCAAGATTAAGCCCCTTAACATAGTGGGTTGGGTCTTTTAGAACTATCTGTAATAGTTCTCCTGTTCTGGTTTCAAAAGTAATGTCCTTCACCATGCCGAGTCTTTTGCCCTCTTTTGTAACAACAAGCTTGCTGATTATTTCTTTCAGCGGCTTTTTATCAAGTGCCATGCTTATTTTAGATAGGGTTTGTATTTAAACTTTTCTCTGATATAATAGGTAGTATTTCTCAGACTGTTTTTTATAAAATAAGAGATTTTATATATTGAATTTGTTTTTTCAAGGCATGGTTTACAGCTCGAGGTCAAAGGTTTTAACAATAATGGTTGTGGATATTGTCGGCTATACTCACTTAAGCAGCACGCTCGGAAGGGAGAAATTCGACGAGGTTAATGAAAACTTTGACAGAATTTCTTTGCCGCTGTTTGAAAAATATGCTGGAAGGGTGATTAAAAAGGTTGGTGACTCGTTTCTTGTGGTTTTTGAGTCGGCGACTGACTCCTTGCATTGCGCAATGGAACTGCAAAATAAGTTCTGGGAGTATAGCGAGAGCAGAGCAGGCGTACCTTTGGAGATAAAGGTTGCTTTAAACACTGGGGAAGTCATAATCAGGAACAATGATATTTATGGCGAGGCTGTAAATGTAGTTTCAAGAGTTGAGAAAATCACAAAACCGGGGCGTATATATTTTACACAACCTGTTTTTCTTGCAATGAACAAAAACGAGATACCTTATGTTTATATCGGAGCTAAAAAACTCAAAGGGATTGGTCACGCTGTTAAGTTATTCAGGGTGCCGGGGCTATACGAAGCAAAAAAAGGAAGATTTAGTGCGTTTGGAGGTTTTGTTTCTGACTTGTTAAGGTTCTTGTTTTGGGTTGCTACTGTTGTTGTTTTGGGTTGGCTGACCTATAAATTATTAGTTGGGGCAGGATTATGGGATGATATTATTAATTCTATAACTAATTTCATTAATAAGTTCGTTTAATTATTAAATATAGAAATATATTAACATATTAATTGAGTGATGGTTTTAATATGACTCCCTGACCCTCTGATTTCGTCTGGAGAATTGTGGCAGGGTTTATAAACTGATTTTGTGATTTGTTTTCTTTAATTTTATATTATAAATATTTATATTATATATTATATATATTATGATATATAATAATGTAATATATATGTTAATTCGGTTTAATATTTTTATTGATTGTTATCAAAAAATATATATTATAGATTATATATTTTAGTTCGGTTTAATGTTGATATTTTGGGTTTTGGTTGGGTTGTTATTGGTTCGAATGTTATTGCTAACTTTTTAGCTGTTATCTTTTTGTTTCCATACGAAATGGGGGTCTGAGAGGGTTTTGTAATTTTTAAGTTGTACTTATTTTTTTCTTCTATTTTTATTGAGTTTGTCGTCGTTTCCAGAGGAAATAGAGGTTAGAGTATAGATAAATTTATAATAAGATTCAATTTAAGGATTTGATATAAAAAAGGTGATGAAATGGACAACGTAGACAAGATATTCGAGAGCGTTATTAGCAAGAGTTTGTTCAAAAACAAAGGGGTTTTACAGTCAAAATATACTCCTAATGATATTTTACACAGAGAAGATCAAATTACAAGCATAGCTTCAATTCTCGCGCCCGCCCTGAGGGGAGAGAGAGTGAGTAATTTGTTTTTATACGGCAATACCGGAACTGGAAAGACTCTTTCAATAATGCATCTTGGCGAAAAACTTCTTAATAAGAGCAGGGAAACTGGGGAAGAGGGCTTGAAATTTGTCTATGTAAATTGCAAATTAGGGAAAACCGCAGAGACAGAGTATAGAATTCTTGCAACGTTGATAAAAGAGCTGGGCGGAAATGTGCCTTCGACAGGGTTACCAACAAGCGATGTTTATTCAAGATTCGTTGAACTAATTGATAACAAGAAACAAATTATCTTAGTTGTTCTTGATGAGATTGACCAGGCAATTGACAAAATGAGTAATTTTATTTATAGTTTAACGAGACTAAATGCACAACTAAGAAACGCTCAACTGAGCTTTATCGGGATTAGCAACAATCTGACTTTCATGGATAATGTTGATCCTAGGATAAAAAGCTCGCTTGCGGAAGAAGAAGTTGTATTCCATCCGTACAATGCCTTGCAATTGCAGGATATTCTAAAGAAAAGAGCCGATGAGGCGTTCAGGGATGGTGTTCTTGAGGAAGGAGTGGTTGCAAAATGCGCAGCCTATGTTGCTAGAGAGAATGGAGATGCCAGACGAGCATTGGATTTGCTGCGTGTTGCGGGAGAAATTGCCGAACGAGAGAGCAGCAAGAACATTTCATTTAAGCATATTGATGATGCAAAAGATAAAATTGAAAGAGACAAAATGCTAGATATTATCGAAGGGGAACCAAAACAATTCCAAGCAGTTTTGTATTCAATAATGCGTCTTGATGAGAACAAAAAAAATGCAAAAAATGGAGAAGGGTGCATGTACACAGGCGAAGTCTATAATGCATATGAGGATATTTGCAGGAACTTGAAAACTGAAAAGTTAACCCAGAGAAGAGTTTCTGATATATTGGGAGAGTTTGACATGCTTGGGATAATAAATGCGAGGGAAATAATAAGCAAAGGCAGATACGGGCGAACAAGAGAAATAAGATTAATGCTTCCAGCCAATATCTTGGGAAAGGTAAAGGAGATGCTGGAGAAATCTCTTGAAATATGAACTTAGAAATTTTAAAAACTGTAAGAGAGCGAGGGCTTTTATTAGAGAAAGATATATTTGATTTGCTGGATAGTTTTAATGATATTATATTAGCAAAGAACTTTCTTGAGGGCTTGGAAAGATTTTCCGGACAGAAAATCATAACGAGGTCGACACTTAACAAGAATTTTGAGTATGTGCAGAGCATTGTGAACAAGCTTCCTGGAGAAAATAAAAGCTTAATTGAAAGTATTTTTGTGAAACTTGGCTTAAGCCTTGAAATCAGAAAAGAAAAAGAGATTGCGGGAAAAAATATCAATGAAATGAAAAGCAGCACATCATTTCAAGTCTCTTGCTTTGACACTACTGTTACAAAAAAACTTGAGGTTTCTGATTTTATTGGAAGTTTCAGGGCAAGATATCAGCAGATTCAAAGAATCTTGATGAATCGTCCTGAATTGCAACAAAATCTGGTTTCTATTAACAAAATTTCAAACAACAGACAGAGTCTTGCTATCATAGGAATAGTGATTGAAAAGAGAATCACAAAAAACAAAAATATAATTATAAAATTTGAGGATTTGACTGGGGAAATAAGCGGGCTTGTGAAATTTGACAATGAAGAGATTTTCAAAAAAGGAGAAGAATTGCAGCTGGATGATGTTGTGGGAATAAGAGCCTCTGGAAACAGAGATTTGCTGTTTATTTATGATATTTTCTATCCTGATGCGCTTCTTCCACAGAGAACAAGATTTGATGAAGAGGTTTGCATTGCTTTTCTTTCTGACATGCACACGGGAAGCAAGATGCATCTACAGAGCAATGTTGAAAAATTCATTGAATGGATAAATGGAGATGATGAAACTGCCAAGAAAATAAAATATGTGTTTTTTGTTGGGGATAATGTTGATGGTGTTGGAATTTTTCCAGGGCAGGAGGAAAGTTTGCAGCTAAAGTCAATGAAAGAGCAGTATGGTTTGCTTGCATCTTATCTTAACAGGATTCCGAAGAGAATAACAATGTTCATGTGCCCTGGGCAGCACGACGCTTCGCGAGTTGCCGAGCCGCAGCCGATTATTGACAAAAATTATGCCGGTGCTTTGCATGATATAAATAATCTTATTCTTGTTACGAATCCTGCGACTGTTAAAATTTTTGAAAGGGAGAAAGAATTCCAAGTTTTAATGTATCATGGGGCAAGCATACACTCTTTCATAAATGGAATTCCAGAACTTAGGGAGATGAAAGCGCACAAAACCCCTGCGAAAGCGGTCAAGCACATGTTGAAAAGAAGGCATCTTGCTCCGATGCATTCTGCTGTGACTTATATTCCAAATGCTGAGAGAGATCCTCTCGTAATCACGGAAGTTCCGGACATATTAGCAACAGGAGAGGTGCACAGATTGGATATTGAAAATTATAATGGAACAATGATAATTACTGGAAGCTGCTGGCAGTCACAAACACCCTTTGAGGAAAAGGTTGGGAATGTACCTGACCCTTGCAAGGTGCCTATATTTAATTTAAAGACAAGGGAGCTGAAAATATTTGATTTTAGCTGAGTTATGATAAAAGGTAAAAATAATGGATACTAAAGAATATTTCGCACATATTGGGAAGGAAGTTGACAAATGCTTTAAGATAGCTGGAGAAGCAAGAGCAAAAGGGCTTGATCCTGAAAGCAAAGTTGAGACGCCTATTGCAACCTCACTTGCTGAGAAATCAGTGGGCTTGGTATCTACAATTTATCCGCAGTTAAATGACAGGAAGATTATTGACAGGATTCTTGAGTTGGAAAAAGAATTCGGGTCTCTTAGTGTTTCTGTTGCTTTTAAGATTGCAGAAGAGCTTGCGAGAGAAAAGTATTGCAAGTTTTCAAGCTTGCTGGAAGCAATTGATGCAGGCATAAGAGTTGGATTTGCTTATATAACTCTCGGAGTTGTTTCATCCCCTCTTGAAGGATTTACTGGATTGAAATTGGGGAAAACAAAGAACGGGGAAGATTATTTCAGGGCATATTTTTCAGGGCCAATAAGAAGCGCCGGAACAACTGCTTCGTGCGTTGCTTTGATGCTGATTGATTATCTTAGAGAAACTTTCGGCTTTGTGAAATATGATCCATCTGAAGAGGAGGTAAAAAGATATGTGACTGAAAATTATGATTATCATGAGAGAGTAACCAATCTTCAGTATTTGCCGACAGAAGAAGAGATAACTTTTCTTGCAAAGAATATTCCAATTGAAATTACGGGGGAGCCATCTGAGGACAAGGAAGTTTCTAATTACAAGGACTTGCCCAGGATTGAAACTAATTGCATCAGGGGTGGGATGTGCCTGATTTTCTCAGAAGGGCTTGCGCAAAAGGCACAGAAAGGCTTGAGACTCTGGAGAGGAGTGCAGGAAAAGGGGTTTAAGGCAACCGGCTGGGAGTTTTTAGACGAGTATATCAAGATACATAAAAAGAGAGAGAAAGGAAGTGCAGATGCCTCGCCTACTTATATCAAGGATCTTGTTGCAGGGAGACCTGTTTTCAGCCACCCTTCAAGGAGCGGCGGATTCAGGTTCAGGTATGGAAGAACAAGAACAAGCGGATTTTCTGCAACAGCAATACATCCTGCCACAATGGCAATTTCTGACTGCTTTCTTGCTGTTGGGACCCAGTTGAAAATAGAAAAGCCAACAAAGGGATGCGCGATTGGTGTTTGTGATGAAATGGATGGGCCAATTGTGAAATTGAGAAATGGAAGCGTCAAAAAACTATACGACTATGAAGAGTCAAAGAAAATTTATCCTGATGTTGAAGAAATTATTTATCTTGGAGACATTTTATTTTCATTTGGCGATGTTGCAAACAGGAATTACGAGCTTTTGAAGCCAGGTTATGTTGAAGAGTGGTGGGAGCTTGAATTGAAAAAGGCTGTTTCTATCCTTGGGGAAAGCCCTATTGAACTTGATAAGAGAAAAGTTGGTCTTGAGAGAGCTGTTGAACTTTCAAAGAAATATGGAATACCTCTACATCCGAGTTATATTTATTATTGGAGAGAAATAAACTACGAGCATTTTCTTGGATTGCTGGACTGGCTTGCTCATGGAAATATTGCTGAGAAGAAAATTGTTTTGCCATACTCGATAAGCGACAAGGAAAGATTTGCAAAAGGCAAGAGAGCGCTTGAATTGATAGGATGTGAGCATAAGGTAACAATAGAAAATGTTGTTATTGACGATTTAAACTCAAGAGCTTTGCTGTTGAATCTTGGGATGGATATTAGTATTCTTAATCTTGGGAAAGAGATAGATTATATTGCAAAAATTATCTCCGAGAAGCCAGTCCTTGAAAATGTTTCTTTCCTGTCCAAGTTCAAGATAAAGGACAAATCAGGGACATTTATCGGCGCGAGAATGGGGAGGCCTGAGAAATCAAAATTAAGAAAGCTCAAGGGAAGCCCTCATGTGTTGTTCCCTGTCGGGCGAGAGGGAGGGCGCTTAAGAAGTTTCCAGGAAGCTTGTGAGGTAGGGAGTATCGTTGCGGATTTTCCTGTTTATTATTGCGAGAGTTGCAAGAAAGAGACAATATATCCTTCGTGCGAAAATTGCAATAACAGATGCATTAAAATGAATTATTGCCCTGAATGCGATTACAATTATGCTGGAAAGTGCGAGGAGCATCCAAGTGTATTTGATTTCAAGGAAAAAAGACTCGATGTCAAGCATTATCTGGATTTGGCTGAGAAAAAGGCAGGTTGCAGGCTTTCTGAAATTGGCTCGGTTTTGAAAGGAATCCGAGGGACGAGCAGCAAGGATCATAGCTGTGAAAATTTAGCTAAAGGAATAATCAGGGCAAAGCACGGCTTGAATGTAAACAAGGATGGCACAATAAGATATGATATGACTGAGATGCCTATCAGTCATTTCAAGCCAAAAGAAATTGGAACTTCTATTCTAATTTTGAAAAAATTAGGTTATGACAAAGATATGTTTGGGAAAGAGCTTGAGAGTGACGAGCAAATATTAATTTTGTTCCCTCACGACATTATTCTGCCCTCTTGCCCTGAAAGCGCAGATGAGAGAGCTGACGATGTTTTTATCAGAATAAGTAAATTTATTGATGAAGAGCTTGAAAAAATTTATGAACTGCCAAAAATGCACAATGCGCAGAAAAAAGACGATTTACTCGGACAACTCGTTGTTTGCATTGCACCCCATATCTGCACTGCAAGCGTGGGAAGAATAATTGGATTTTCAAAAACGCAGACATTGTTGGCTTCACCTTACATGCATGCAGCAATGAGAAGAGATTGTGATGGCGACGAGGCTGCTGTAATGCTGCTTATGGATTTATTGCTTAACTTTTCAAGAAAGTTTTTGCCTTCGCATCGTGGAGGGACACAGGACGCACCTCTTGTTTTAAATACTTGTATTAGGGCTGGAGAAGTTGATGACCAGATTCTTGATTTCGAGCTTTGCGGGCAATATCCTCTTGAGCTTTATGAGTTTGCGGAGCTTGGCAAACACTCGAGCGAAGTTAAGGTTGATAATGTAAAGAAAAGATTAAAGGATGGAACAGATCCTTTCTCAAATATCTTGTTCAGCCACGGCTGTTTTGATATAAACAAGACGTCTTTGAGCTCTTCGTACAAGTCACTGCCTACAATGCACGACAAGGTTGCATCGCAGATGAGATTATGCAGCAAGATAAGGGCTGTGGATGTCAAGGATGTTTCAAGACTGATTATTGAGAGGCATTTTATCAGAGATATAAGGGGTAATCTTAGGAAGTTTTCGCAACAAGAGTTTAGGTGCGTCAAGTGCAATCACAAATTCCGAAGACCTCCTTTGGTTGGGAAGTGCACAAGCTGTGGCGGAAAGATTATTTTTACAATTCACGAAGGGAGCATAATAAAATACATGCTGCCTGCCTTAGAATTAGCGAGAAATTACAATGCTTCGCCTTATTTGCTTGAGAGTTTGGAGCTGACTGAAAGTTATATTCAAAGCATCTTTGGGAAAGAGAAGGAAAAACAGGAAGCTTTGGCGAAGTGGTTCTGATTAGGTATGTTTTTCAAAAGATATGTTGAATGTTCATTTTATTTAAATAGCTGTTAATTATAGATTGATAATGGGTGAAGGAACCAAGACTGGAGAGGAGTTTGACTTAGTGGCTTTCAGGGCTGTTGCTAATGAAAAAGAGAAGGCGGGAAAGATTCATGTTGTAACGCCTGCGAAACATGGAAATATTCCTGTCTTAATGGCTTCTGGAGTTGGATTAGCGGAGGCATGGGAGAATTCAATGATTGCCTTGTACGCACACGGCGGGGAGATAAGAACCCAATATGATAAAAAAGATTCCAATGGAAGTTTTATTGATCCTCCGAGCAGAGATTCAAGTTTAACTATTGTGGTTGAGGATCCGTCGTCAGAGCCATTGATTCACATGGCTTTTCCAGGAGGTTTGGATGTCCTTGAGGAGTATAGGCAGGAAGTAATATATGGAATTAAAGATCATTGGGTCAGGGATCCAACTGATTTGAGAGATAATAGATGGGAGTATACTTATCATGGGAGATTGTTCGATTATAATGTGCCCCTCGATGGCGTTAATAAATTTTTGAGTGAAATGCCTAAAGAAAAGCGGGATGAGATAAATCAGGAGAGAAAGAAAAATGGATTAAAGCCGCTTGAATTTTTGATTGACAAGAATTTTGCGCGTGTTGAAGAACGAGAAGTTAAGAAATGGTTCAAGGATGCAACAGGAGAATTTATTTCAGGAGCATCGGGAAAGCAGGAAGTTCTTGTCGTAGATCAGATGGAATATGCTCTTCAGAAACTTGCTGCGCAGCCATATACCAGGCAGGCACAAGCAATAACATGGCAGCCTTCGAATGATTTGACTTGTTTTGATCCGCCTTGCCTGCAGAGCATTTGGATGAGAATGATGGAAGATGAAGAGGGGGTTTATAGGTTAAATATGAATGTGAGATTCAGAAGCAGAGATGCTTATGATGCTGCTTTCATGAATTGTTTTGGGTTTATTGAGCTGCAAAAGGAATTGGTTTCTACGCTTAGCGAGAGGATGGGAAAAGAAGTCAAGGTCGGAAGATATGTTGACAGCTCTGATTCATATCACATATATGGAAGCAGATTGAATCATTTTGAAGAAGGATTTTTAAAATTGTTAAGAGAGAGAAGTTTTGAAGATAGAACTTGGACAAGGGAGTTTGCACAACCTTTCTTTGACGAGGCAAAACCCGTTATTGCTGCAAAAGTGGCTGCACAGGATGAGAATGTTAGGTTACAATCAACTAAATAAGATAATAGATTATTGTTGGGATAATCAGAGCACCCATAAGATTTATTCTTCTTGATTCGCTGGAAATTGCAAAAATTCCTAATGAAGTTGATGTGATAAGAATTAATAACCCTAATCCGCTTGAGAATGAGAAGATTATGTTGAAGATTATCAAGATTGATATTGTGAACAGGGTTATGTATGTGTAATTTAGCTTGTTGATGTTGTTTGCGCAGAATTTTGATATTTTTATTCCTAAAACTGCTGCCAAGATGCCTGAGATTATTATTGTTCCGAGGATTATGATTAAATTCTGCGAGGATATTGTTTGCAGGATTTCATTGATGGCTGCTGCTGAGCCTGAGCGGGCTTTATTGATTGCAAAAATTGTGATGAAGCTTAAGCCCATGATAATTGTGTTTGTCGCGCCTACAAGAAAGAGAAAGCCCTTTGTATCCTGCTGAATTATCTCTGAGCCAATTGTTGCGGCATGGCCAGAACCTATGCCTGGCAGGAAAGCGCAGAAGGGCGAGGAGATTAAAACTGCTGCCAACGACTTGAAAAATTCTTTTTTTCCTAATTTTATGCTTCTTATTTCCTGAATTTTTTGTTTTGGAATTTTTGATTTTGTTTTCAAGCTTATTATAAGTGACGAGAGTCCGAACATTCCTGACAAGAGGGGCATTAAGGGTTCTTTTATTGGAAGATTAAATGTTGCAAATCCTAAAATGCCTGCAAGAAGAAAAACAATTAATGAGAGAACAAAATCTTTTTCCCTGAAAATTAAGTATAGTGAGATTAGGATTAAGATATAAGGGATTGATGATTTTGCAAACTCAAAAATGCTCGGCAAAAAGAGCAAATAAAGTGGGGTGAAAATGAGGATTATGATTAATGCTGTCAGAGAGCCATAAATTGTTATGACAAATGCTTCATAACCTCTGCCTTCCTGGAGCATTCTATGTCCTGGAAGGATTGAGAGGAAAGAGTCCTCTTCTGGGGCACCCAAGAAAATGCTTGGAATAAAATCAAGAAAAGTATGGGTGATTGACATTGCAACTATGAAAACAACCAGTGCAATTAGCGGAATATTTGCCAAAGAGCCAAGGGATGCGACAAGAATTGAGGCGACGAGATTTATGTGAATGCCTGGGGAGAGGCCTGTAATAGTCCCGGCGGTCACACCAAGCAAAAGTGCCAATAAAATCTCCAGTATCATATGCTTTTTATGGAACCTTGCTTTATATCTTTATCGTCGGTAAAACCTTGTTTCTTATGATTTATTTTCTGGCTTTAAGAGAATTAGTATCCTAAAAGTAAGGCTAAGGGGATTTGAGGTTTAGTTTATTTTCTTTAAGTATCTTTTATCTATTAGTTTGGAAATTTGATTTAATCTTTTTAAACTTTCTTTTGTGAATTTATTTTTTTCTAATGAATTTATGTCCTCCATTGCTTTTTTTCTCGCTTTTTCATTTGTTTTTATTGTTGTTATAATATGCTTTTTGTCTAAACTTTGAAATTTGTAATTTATTCCTTTAATAAAAACAGATTTTCTGTTAAAATTGCAATTATAGACATTGGCTAGAAGTTTATACCTTGCATAACTTTCTAAAGGTTTATTTTCTCTTGGATAATGAATGACTTTGAATCCTTTTTTATTCAAAAGGCTTTTAATTATTGCAATGGAAAGTCCCATTTCTCCGCCAACTGGCTCAAAAGTTATAGTCCAATCAAATTCATTTTTATTTTTTGGGAGAGTAATATAATTTGCACAAACAAATTTTTTTATGTTCTTATTTTTACTAAACTTTTTTCTTGCCCAATTTGTAAGGGGTTGCGAGATTTCGCTATAAGTGGTTTTGCATCCTGCTTTTGCAAGGGCATTTGTCCAATCTCCATAATAACCTGCGATTGTTAATATTTTATCTTTTTTATTCAATCCAACTTTTGCTAATAGGTTTTTATCATTCGGAATGGAGTGCTGGCTTCTTACAGATTTTTTCATCCAAATTTTGCGATTACCTTTCTTCTCTATTCTTGCAGAAACTTTCCAAGCTTCTCCTTCCTTTAGCATTTTTCTGAAGTTTGGCGCTTTCATTTTTATCTTAACCCTTTATTGTTTTTAATCCTATCGCCTTTATTTTTACATATGTTGTTTAATATATTAAATCAATAACAATAGTTTTTATTAAGGTTTTTTGTTTATTGGTTTTATGGTGATTCAATGGCATATGTAAGATGGGCGCAGAAATTGCCTTCTGGAGCAGAGAGCAGGTATTATGTTTTTGGAGGGCCTGATGGGCTGATATGTGAGGATAGTGGGATGAGGGTAGGATATGATTCTTTAAGAAGATGGCTGAAAGATGGCAATGATGAAGAAGTTAAAGAGATGCTTGGAAAGAGATTAGAGATTAATGGCGAGGAACTTGATGTTGTCTGCGCTCGGCTGATTGAGGAGAGAGATGCGGGGAAATGGGATAATACAAGAATAGGTGAGTAAATTGGATAAATTTACAGCTTTTATTTCTTAACATCACATTTTTTGCAGAATTCAAGGACTTGTTGCTTCCTGCTGGAATACCTGTAAACTGTAAGGCCTTTGCAACCCAATTGGTGGGCAAGAAGGAAAACTTTTTCTATGTCTTCTGGTGTTGCACTATTTGGAAGGTTAACTGTCTTGCTTACTGCATTTTCTGTGTATTTTTGGAAAGCTGCCTGGATGCGGATGTGCCAGACAGGCGAGACATCATGAGCTGTTCTAAAGAGTTTTTTTATTTTTTCTGGCAAGAGCGTATGTTTTAATGTACCCTGGGATTCTATTTGCTCTAAAGTATCTTGCTCTATCTTTAATTTTTTGATCAGGTGCTCAAAGAGAATGTCTGTTTCTGTCAAGACACCATAAGTTGAGTGCCTGTGAAGAATCGGGCTGAACAAAGGTTCAATGCCTTCTGAGCAATTTGCAATTATTGCTATTGTTCCTGTTGGCGCGATTGTTGTCAGTGTTGCATTTCTTAGCATTTTGTTCTTGTAGATGCTTGCTCTTATGTTTGGGAATGGGCCTCTTGTTTTTGCGAGTTCCAAGCTTGCTTTTGCTGCTTCTATTTCTATGAATTTCATCAAATCTGATGCAAATTTTTCTGCTTCTTTTGAATCATATTGCAATTCTGCTTCAATTAAAGCATCTGCAAATCCCATAACACCTAAACCAATTTTTCTGTTGCCTTTGACGACTGTTTCTATTTCTGTTATTGGGTAACTTGAAGCGTCAATGGAATTGTCCAAGAAGTGCACTGCTGTTTTGATTGTCCTTGAGAGAGATTTTTTATTTAATTTTTTGTTTTTTATGAATCTTGAGACATTAATGCTTCCAAGAATACAAGATTCATATGGTAACAGGGGCTGCTCTCCACAGGGATTTGTTGATTCTATTTCTCCGAGCTTTGGAGTTGGATTGAATTTATTTATCCTGTCTATGAATAGAACTCCGGGGTCGCCATTTTGCCATGCGTGTTTGCAGATTGAATTGAAAAGTTCTTTTGCTTTTGTTGTCTTGTAGGTTTTTCCGTCAAAGATTAAATCAAAGTCCTTATCTTTTTCAACTGCTTGCATGAATTTGTCTGTCAAAGCTACTGAGATGTTAAAATTAGGCAACTCACCTCGTTCCTTTGCTATTATGAATTTTTCTATGTCCGGGTGGTCGATGCGGAGAATGCCCATGTTTGCACCTCTTCTTATGCCGCCTTCCTTGATTGCACCTGTTGCTGCGTCAAAAACTTTCATGAAACTTACTGGACCTGATGCAATGCCTCCTGTTTCTGAGACGTACGAGCCTTCTGGACGCAATCTTGAGAATGAGAATCCTGTTCCGCCTCCTGTTCTTTGAACCAGAGCGAGCTCTTTTATTGCCTGAAAGATTCCTTCTGTGTTATCTGGAACCGGAATAACAAAACAAGCTGCTAATTGCTGTAACTTGCGTCCTGCGTTGGCAAGTGTTGGGAGATTTGGCAGGAATTCAAGCTTGTCCATGACATTATAAAACTCTTTTTCTGCTCTTACTATTTCTTTTTTGCCTGCACCATATCTGAAGTCCTCTTTTGCTATGTTTTTTGCAACTCTCTTTAGCAATTGCTCTGGTGTTTCTATTGTTTTTCCTTCTTTGTCTCTTGAGAGATATCTTGAGAGCACAATTTCTGCATTTTTTGATAGTTTCAAGCTATAACCCCTTCTTTTTATGATTTATCGAGGATATTAAGATATATTAAGTTTTGTATGGGTATTGATGGCTAGGAATGACAAATTGAATAATTTTATAAATACCAACAGATATGTATTTTTAGAAGGAGGTGAAAGATGGCAAAAGCAAGTTTAGGTGATGTTGTAGGAGGATGGGCTTTCTTGATTGGAGTTCTCCTAGCCATAGTTGCGGGATTGTTCCCTGCTGTTGAGACTCCTGCTGTAATGACTGCTCTAGTTGTTGCAGGTTTAATAGTAGGTTTCCTTAATGTTGGCGATAAGGAAGTTACTCAATTCCTATTTTCTGGCTTAGTATTGGTTCTGATAAGTAGCGCAGGAGCTGCATTGTTATCAAATGTCCCGTATGTTAGTGGCATTTTGACTGCTCTTCTCGCAATATTTATCCCAGCTACAGTAGTAGTTGCTGTAAAGAACGTATTCAGCTTGGCTAAGAGATAAAACCTCTTTTTATTTTTCTTTTTATTTTTTTATTTTTAATGCATTAACCTGGGTTTTATTTCCGTAAGTTTCTGTTGTTCCTATTACATTTATTGTCTGATTGAGATAATTTGGGCAGGAGTTGCAGATTATTTCTATGCTGTTGTTTAATTTGATGAGCTTTGTGCTTTCGTAAAGAATTCTTTCTGAGACGACTTTGCCTGTTGTTTGGATTTTTGTGTTGTCTGTTAGTTTTTTAAGAGAGCTGTAATTATCAATTATAGCGGGCTTAGAGAAGTTAAGCAGGATTAGGAGGGTGAAGATGCCTAATATAGTTATTATCAAGGTTATTTTTTTCAGCATGTTAATTAGATGAGAAAGGTTTAAATTAAGGTTTGTGGTGATGAAGTTATGGGGAAGAAGGGCCAAGAAATTTTGATGAGAAACATTGCAGAGCTTGTCAGCAAAGAGGAGTTTGATGCTTTGCTTAAGAGCAAGAAAAATCCTGTTGTCTATTGCGGATACGAGCCTTCTGGGCCAATGCATTTGGGGCATTTTGTTACTGTAACCAAACTTATGGATTTGCAGGAATCTGGCTTTAAGGTAAAGGTTTTGCTGGCTGATGTGCATGCAATGTTAAACAGAAAAGGTTCTGCTGATGAGATAAAGAAAGAGGTTGAAAATTGGAGAAAGACAATAAAGGCGATTGGTTTGAAGGCAGAGGTTGTTTTAGGAAGTGATTTTCAGTTCAAATCAGATTATCAACTGGATGTAATGAATCTTGCGCAGAATTCCACCATACAAAGGGGCTTGAGAAGCATGCAGGAAATTGCGAGAGATGTTGAAAATGCGACAATTTCCCAATTATGGTATCCGCTTATGCAGGTTGCTGACATAAAACATCTCAAAGTTGATGTTGCACTTGGCGGAATGGAACAGCGAAAGGTTCATATGATTGGAAAAGACATGAAGAATGTTCTTAATTATGATTTTGTTGCCTTGCATACTCCTTTGATAACTTCATTAAAAGGGCCTGGGCAAAAAATGTCAAAATCTATTTCTGGAAGCGGAATTTCAGTAACCGATAGTTATGAAGAAATAGAAAAGTCAATAAAAAATGCTTATTGCCCTGAGAAAATTGCTGAAGATAATCCTATTTTGCAGATTGCTAAATTAATAATATTTCCAAGGTTTGATGCTATTGATGTAAAGAGAGACAAGAAATTTGGCGGTAATAAAAAATTCAAGAATTATGAAGAGCTTGAGACAACTTATTCTTCTGGAAAATTGCATCCGCTTGATTTGAAGAAAGCAGTTGTTGAATACTTAGAAAAGATTATTGCTCCGATAAGGAAGAATTATAAATAAAATTTCTATTTCGTCTTGAATTCAACAATATCTTTGTCCTTGAGGGTGTGGTCTAAGCCGACTCTCTGGTTAGGGAACTTGCTGCTTGGGCCTGTTACTCTTGCTTCTTTGACTTTTTGCGAGAAACCTTTGAGAATTGATTCTGCAACATCTCTTACTGTGGAATTTTTTGGGAGAGTTACTGGGTCAGGGCTTGGAGGTTTTCCTGGTTCTTTTGTATAAACTCTTATGGAATCCATATAGTTAAATATTCTTTCCTTAAGCGCTTCTAAATTGTATCCTGTTTGCGATGAGATAATTATTGCATCCAATCTTTTGCTCTTTATTCTTTCATTTAGTTTTCTTAGTTCTTCTTCTGATAATAAATCTGATTTGTTGATTGCAATTATATTTTTTCCTGTTGCTTTTGTTATAAATGGAGAGATTTTTTCCAAATCTGCAAGATTTTCTATTACAATTATCAGGCAATCTGCTGTGTGGATTGTGCCGATATCAAAAAATTCACTTCCTATTGATGGGAGGTCAACAATCTGGGCTTTAATTCCTTCGTAGTCCATTGTTCCGACTTCTGGCTCTTTTGTTGAAAAAGGGTTTGCAGAGATTAATGGCTTTGCATTTGTCAATCTTGCCAGCAAGGATGATTTGCCTGAATTTGGAAGCCCGACAAGCACACATTGGTATCCTTCTTTTTTTATGCTTTTTCTTGTTGTTTTTCCAGATGATTTTGCTTTTTCCTGCTTTTCTGTGAATTTTTTTAGTCGTGTTCTTAGTTCTGCTCTTAGATTCTCTCCGCCTTTGTGGGCTGGGGCGTGCCTTATCATTTCTTCTAAGGCTGCTATTTTTTCCCCTAAGGTTTTTGCCAGAGAGTATTTTTTTTCAGCTGTAGTATATTCGTAACTTACATTTGTTGTCATGATAATATCTTATTATAAGGGCTTTTATAATTTTGCTGGCGGGGAATTATCTGATGTCTGATTATTGATTTGGATGATAATAACTGCGTCATAAGATTTATTAACAAACTTACTTCTTTTTATGTATGAAACTATTGAAAAAGAAATTGTCTAACGGGATGACTGTTATAATGGAGAAGCGTGAGCTTCCTGTTGTCTCATTTTCTATTACTAATAAATTCGGAGCCGCGTATGAGAGGTCTGAGATAAAGGGAATTGCGCATTTTATTGAGCATCTTGTATTTACAGGAACTAAAACAAGGAGCCATGAGGATATCTCACGAGAGATTGAGAAAAAAGGCGGGTTGCTTAATGCATTTACTTCTCATGAAGTTACTTCATTCTGGTTTAAACTGCCTTCTGAGCATATATTTTCTGGAATGGATATAATCATTGACATACTGAAAAATCCAAAATTTGAAGAAAAGAAATTTGAGAAAGAAAAAAAGGTTATTCTTGAGGAGATAAAAATGTATCATGATGATCCGAGATTGCATGTTGGTGAGCAGATAGAGAAAAATTTGTTTGAGAAGCCATTTGGAGAGCTGGTTATAGGAAGCAAGGAGACAATATCAAAAATGAAAAGAGATTTTGTGGCTGATTATTTCAAGAAAGTTTATTCGCCTGAAAATTACATTGTGACAATTGTTGGAAATGCTGATTTTGAGAAGATTTGCGCTTATCTCGAGAAGAATTTTAAGGCAGAAGGAAAGAAAAACGAGGTTATTAAAATAAAAAAGAAAAATGTCGAGACATTGGAAGAGAGGCATGGAATTGACCAGGCGCATTTGATTTTTGCATTTCATGCGCCTTTGATGGGAACTAAGGAGTTTAATGCTCTGGAAATTCTTGATGCTTATCTTGCTAATGGAATGTCTTCCCGCTTGTTCTTGAAGATTCGCGAGGAAAAAGGGCTTGCTTATGCTGTCAAGAGCTCTGTAAATGCTGAGAAAAATTATTCTGTTTATGAAGTATATGTCGGGACAACTAAAGAGGCGGTTCCGGAAGTCAAGAAAATTATTCTTGAGGAATTAAAAAATATAAAAAATATGAATGAGAAGGATTTGGATGAGGCAAAAGAGAGAGTTATTGGGCTCAGAAGAGTTACATCTGAGGAAAGCGCCAATGTAATGAATGAGCTTGTCTTTGCTGAGCTGACTGGCAAGGCAGAGGATTATTACAAGCACGAGGAAAACATAAGAAAAGTCACGCTTGATGAGGTGAAGAAAGTTGCCAGTGTCAAGGATTATAGTTTTGCAGTGATTGTGCCTTCTGGGAAATAGAATTGTTGATGATTTGATAAAAAGTTAAATTCTTACTTGAGAATAAGCTGCATCAAGCTCTTCTTCTTGCTCTCTAATTCTTAAATGCAATAAAGCGATATGAAATTGTGCGGGAGTGATGCTGTGTCTGTTTAAAATATATTCTGCTTCACGGCCAGACATCGCTTCGAGGCGCCCCATCACATCGTCTGTGGATGTTTTTGGAGAAGTTAAGTCATCAAGAGTTCTATCTGGAATGTAGAAATGTCCATTAGGCTTTATTAAAACATCATAAGCATGAGGTCCATCGTCTGGATTAGGAATAAACGAAATGTTTCCATCAGGGGTTGTGTAAAAAGGAGTTGCTTCTTCTGGCATTATATTATTGCTCATTTCTATTTTAAAAAGATTGTTGGGTTGTACAAACTATATTGATAAGATTATTAAAAGAGATTGTGTTCTGATATTAATGGAAAAAAAGATATTGGAAGAGAAAGCAATAAAGGCCAATCTGACAAGGGCGTTTATTGCAATCGAATTTCCTGACTCTGTTATTAAGGAAATTGCGCGCGTGCAGGAGCTTGTTTCTAAAACTAAACTTACCGGCAAAATGACTGAACTTGAGAATTTGCATCTTACGCTGAAGTTTCTTGGCGAAATTGATGATTCTCAAGTTTCTATGGTTAAGAAAAGGCTTAATGAGATTAAATTTGAGACTATGAAATTGAAATTAGGCAAGATTGGGACTTTTTCTGTTCGTGGAAATCCTCGAATTGTTTGGATAAAGATTGAAGGTAAAGGGATTTATGACTTGCAGAAGAAAATTGATTTGGTTTTGAAAGACGAAGGTTTTGCTCTTGAAGAAAGATTCATGGGGCATTTGACAATTGCACGAGTAAGGTATGTCAAGGACAAGAAAGGATTTTTGGAGCATGTTAATAAGATTCATGTCAAGCCAGTTGGATTTGAGTGCTCTGAGTTCAAGTTAAAGAAATCTGAGCTAAAGCCAATTGGGCCAACTTATTCTGACATAGAGATTTACAAATCTGAATAAAGAATTATCTGTTAATTGGGTGTCGGGGGAGCTTCTGATTTATTGCATCGGGAGAGCAACATAAACAAGGGTGAGAAATATAGACAAGAAAGAGAATCATAGTTTATATTATTTTCGTTTTGCAATATATATCTTAAAGTTGAGTGTTTATTTATATAAGCTTGATGATTTGAGAGATTTTGATGAGTGTGAATCAATATTGGGATAAGCTTGCTGCTGATTTCTGCAGTTCATTTTTAAAAAGTGATGCTCGTGTTAAGAAAGTTGTAATTCATGGCAGAGATGAAGAGGCTGTTTCTTACATTGCTGACAGGATGAGAGAAAAATTGCCTGCGGATATTGATTTAAGGCATTTTGTTGGAGAATCTTTAGAAGAAAAAACAGAGCGAACATATGCTATTGCACTTGATCCATTTCTTAGTGGGTGGCATGCAAGCGTTGCAAGCTAATCGAGCAGTTTTTTGAAGAGTTGCGCTTTCTTGCCGATGATTTTTTTCAATCTTTCTTCTGGCGCGTTGATTATATTTTTAATCGATTTGAATTCCTGGAGAAGCTTTTTGGCTGTTGAGGGGCCAATTCCTGGAAAACCCTCAAGAATGAACTGCTGCTGTTCTTCTTTGGAAAGTGGAATTTTTTGCCTTAGGGAGACATGGGCTTTTTTTGTTTTTCTTGCTAAAACAGAAAGATATCTTGCTGTATCTTCCTCATCTTCTGTGAAAATTATCGGAATTTCATGCTCAAGAAGTGTTGAGAGAATGAAACCGCGGAAGGCGTTTTCATGAATAATTCCTTCGTAGAGGGTGAAATTGGAAATTCCTTCCACAATAAGAAGTGCTTCTGGATATTGTTTCAACTCGCGGAGCTGGAAGAGAATTCTTTTGCTAATTATTGAGGATTTCAAATCAGGGATTGTTTTTCTTTCAATTGCGATGTTATTTACCATATAATCTGCGACTTGGAGATGCTTGAATTCTATTTCCATGCCTAATTTGTTGAGAATTGAAGGAACTAAGGAGTTTTTCTCGTGATAATCTATTATTATTTTTGCTGTCTGCTTTGATTCTTGCCTTTGTTTTTCTGGCTTGCTTGAGAATATGTTGTGGAAGGACATTTTATCTTTGGATTTTAAAATCATCAAGGGTTTTTGATTTTTGCTTTTCTTTCAGCTCTTTCTTCACTGATTCTATGGTTTTATACATTTTTCGCTCTCTGGCGCCTGCTGCATAATGGTGAATTTCATCCCTTGTGTCTTTTGTTACTAAAATTATGAGTTTTCCTGGGCTCAGGCGTGCTGTTCTGCCTGCTCTCTGGATTTTTCTGATTGCGCTTGGGATTGGTTCGTAGAAAATAACTGCTGAAACTTCTGGAATGTCCAATCCTTCCTCGCCAATGCTTGTGGCGCAGATAACATTTAATTTTCCTTCCCTGAAATCGTCTATGACTTGCTTTTGCTCTTTTTGCGACAAGCCTGCGCCTAGTTTTTTAGCTTGCCCGATAAAGATTGATGATTTTATGTTTTCAATTTCATTGATTTTATTTGAGATTGTTGATGCTGTTTCCCGGAACTGGGAGAAGATAATAATTTTTGATTTTGGATTTTCCTTGAATTCTGTTTTTATTATGTTTGCTACTTCGTCTATTTTTGGATGCTCGACTTTTCTTGCTATTAATTCTTGAAGGAGAATGAATGCTGCATTGAATTCAGGAGATTTTACTAATGTTTGAACTGCTCTTGACTTTTTTTGGACAGCTTGCTCTATCATTGATTTCATATAGATGTTTAAACCGCTTAGTGTCTGGGTTTCCAAAAGTTCAAGGGCATGGGAGATTTTTATTGCCTGGGCTGTCCATGAAACTCCTGTCATTGCTGCGAAATTTCCCTGTGATATTTGCGGGAAGAGTCTTTGCTGGAGCTTTAGGAGAGTGATTTTATTTGCTGAGCCAAGAAGAAAGTTGCTTGCTTTTAATTTGTCGACTTTTTCATCATATATTTTTTTAAGGAGCGCTCTTATTTCCATCAAATGCGGAGGAAATGGAACTTCTATTTTTGTGTACTCCCTTTCTTTCATGTATGGCTTAACATCGCTTGAATCTCTTGTGCGGACTTCTATTTCATCGAGGGCAAGATGGGCTGCAATTTGCTTGACTTTTTCAGGGTCATGTCCTGGAGAGGCTGTTAGCCCTAGGATGAGGGAGTTTTTCGAATTATTTTTATAGGATTTGACAACTTTTGTGTAATCATAATTTTTCAAGCATCTGTGGGCTTCGTCTATTATTAGCAGCGAGACATCGTTAAGATTATAGAGATAATTTTCCAAATCATTTGCAACGCATTGGGGTGTTGAGAAGATAATTTCAGCTGTTTGCCATAAGTCCTTTCTTTTTTTTGCATCTATACTTCCTGTGAAGAGGTGGAGCTCTGCGAATAATTCTGGAAGATGCTTCTTAAAATATTCAAAATGCTGTTCAACTAGCGGTCTTGTCGGTGCAAGAAAAACAATCTTGCTTTCAGGATGCTTGATTTTTCTTTCAATTGCAAGCATTAAAGCTATAAGGGTTTTTCCAATTCCTGTCGGCAAAACAACAAGGGTATTGTTATTTTTTGCTGTCTCAAGAATTGCCTTTTGGTATTCTCTTGGCTCGATATTCAGGAGAGGGTTCATGATTTTAAAAGAGATATAAGGGGTTTAAATGTATTTATATGACCTTTAAAGATTGTCTGATAACGAATTATTATCTCCTATCGTAGACATAGAAAGTGCAACAGATTATTTTACTGTGCTTGTTAGATGATAATTATTCGAGGGGCTGGAATTAGAGAACAAAAGCATAAGTGCCGAAGATTAGAGCAATAACTGCAAGGGTTGTGTAGAGAACCCTTGAGCCCATGAATATTTGCATGCCGTCAAGTTTTGAAATTGGGATAAGATTTGAAATGGCATAATAAACAGCGAGCTTTGAAAGGTATTCAAGGTCGTATGGGCAGAAGTAGGCAATTATTGCGATAAGGAAACAGGCAAGTATTCCTGCTGCGCCGATTACTCCATTGTGCCATTCTGTAAGTTCTGCATAGCTGTAATAGCCGAATCTTTTTGCTGCTCTTCTTTTCAAGGCTCTTGCTTCATATGTAAGGAAGGCCGAGAATTTTATGTACCCTAAGGTAAAGAGGGTAAAAATAAGCGGGAAAATAATTCCGCCTGGAATCTCTTTGGAAAGTTTTTGGTGCTGTTTTATTCCGTATCGCGAGACTTTCCAGAGCTCATGCTCGACATCTGTGTCTAGAAGAGAAGCTATTAGTTTCTTTGCAAAAATAGATATGAAGATTATAAGGGTGGCAAAAAGGAAGACTACTGGAAGCATATTCCATTTTGACTCTATTAAGAAAGCAAAGCTGCCAACGATTGTAAAGATAATTATTGCTGCCAGAATATGGTAAAATTCCAGGAGTTTCATGATTTTTTATTGTTTATCTATTTAATAAACATTATGCTTCAGAGCAACAAACCATATTTGTTCTCTGCCTCACAAAAACCCGGCTGCAAGGTTTTTGTGATTGTTTGAATATGGCTGAATTGTGATATATTGTGCAAAAACATAAAGTATAAATACTTACCAAAATAGAATTTTATTATGTTAAGAATAAAAAAGATAAGCGAGGTATTGGGAAAGCATGTTTATACATCTGAAGGAGATTATTTTGGACAGATTGAAGAGGTAAATCTGGTTGATAATAAGATTGACGGGTGGAAAATAAGGCTAAGCTCTGGAATAATCAGCTCGATTGGCGGTGCAAGAGGGGTTATTATTCCTCATCAATTCGTGAAGGCGATAGGCGATATTTTTATCATAACAAAGGCATCTTTGCCTGTTGGTTCTGATAGCGAGATTGAGACACCTACACCTGAATCTGCCGGCGATTTGGTTTAATTCTAATTTTAAAGAATAAGGGGGAAAGTTTAAATATCAAATATTGCTGGAGAGAATATGGCTGTAACAATATTATCAAGTCCATTTGTGATGGATTTACTGCTTCCTTTTGTGCTTGTTTTTGCAATTGTTTTTGCGGTTCTGCAAAAGGCAAAAATATTCGGAGAGGGAAAGAGACAGAGTGATGCGATTGTTGCTCTTGCTGTTGCCTTGATAACTGTTGCTGTTGGAACTGCGACCAATATTATTACAAATTTGATACCTATATTGGCTGTTGGGTTAGTTGCTGTTCTTGCTTTCATGCTTTTATATGGATTTGTTTTTAAGGAAGGAGGATTTGAGGTTCCAAAGGGTGTGCAAATTACTGTTGGAATTCTTGCAGCTATTCTTATTGCTGGAGCTCTTGCTTACTTTACAGGAGCATGGGCTTACCTAAGAGACATTGTTGGCGGGGGGAGCTCCACATTAATAACTAATACTTTCTTTATTCTTGTGGTTATTGGAGCTGTTATTGCTGTGATTTTTGGCGGAAAGGGCGGCGAAGCCGGGAAATAACAGATTATCTTATTAGCGAAACATATTTAAACAAAATAATTCTAAATGATATATGGTAACAATTGTTGACATATTAAATCAGTGGGAAAGTTTGGGGGTGTTTGACTATGTTCTGCCTTTTCTCCTTATATTTACAATAGTTTTCGGAATTCTTGAGGCAACTAATCTTGTTGGAAAGAACAAAGGAGTTCATGTTATTATTGGACTTGTTGTAGGGCTTCTGGCTCTGAGAATGGGGCTTGTGCAGACATTTTTCATAGAAATATTTCCGAGATTAGGAGTTGGCTTGGCTGTTATTTTGGCTCTTCTGATAATAACTGGATTGTTTATACCTGAAGGACAGGCAAAATACTGGATGTGGGGAATTGCTGCTGTTGCTGTTATAATCTGGATTATTGTCATGGTTGGCACATTCCAAAATGTTGGATGGATGGGTGGAGGAGCATTCTTTGAGGACTATGCTGGAATGATTATAGGAGCTGTTTTATTGATTGGAGTAATTATTGCTGTTGTTGCTTCTAAAGCCGGGGGAACAAGCGAGGGAACATTCAAGTTGCATAAACATATGGCTGATTAAGATGGTAACGCCCGACATAACTTTTATTGGAGATTATCTGCCTATCTTGAGCTTTTTGCTTGTATTTGTTGTTCTCTTTGCTGTTCTGGCTAAGACAAAAATTCTCGGGGAAAGCAAGTTTGTCAATCTGCTTGTTTCTTTTATTGTTGCAATTATATTTGTCAGCCTGACAAGCGCGAGAGAGTATGTTATTAATGTTACGCCCTGGTTTGCTGTTTTTATTATTCTTTCTGCATTTATTTTGGCTATGGTTGGATTTAGCGGGAAGATTCCTGAAGAATTTACAAAAGGACTTGGAATTTTGTTTGTTATTGGCTTGATAATTGTGTTCTTGGTTTCTGCATACATGACTTTTTCAGGAGCGCCTGTTATTGAGCAGATTGCTGACTGGGTTAAGACACCAAGAGTTTATGGGGCATTGATTTTGCTGGTTGTTGGCGCGATTGTGAGTTTTATTCTGACTAGAAAGTAAATTTGTTTTAAGGAATGATAATTAAATGCTAGTTTGGTGTCGGGGGAGCAACATTTTTTTATGAATCAGGAAGAAGTTCGAGAATTCTGATAATTATTTATTCTGAGAGGCTTTGTGCTGGCTGTGAGGATTTTCTTGGTTTCTCCTTGCCTTCTAAACTTGGGGCGATTGCCTTGAAGGATTTCTGGGTTTCTATTATTTCTTTCTTGATATCATCAATGTTTGCCATGTAGTCGCCGACTTTTTGCATTATTGAGAGGTTTAATCTGTCGATTATTTTTTCTATTCTTTTTAATCTGTCATCAAGATATTCCATTTTTGCTTCGACGGTTGTTTTCAAATCAAGAACTTTTTCAATGTCTTTTCTTAATGGAGAGAGCTTTTCAGATACAACCTGCTCTGAGATTTCTGTTATTGTGTCAGGGCTTATTCCGCCTGCCTGAGGATATTGCTGATATTCAGGATATGCTGCTTGCGGTTGCTGTGCTGGTGGATATTGATATTGCATTGATGGCTCCATTGGCATTGGTTGTGCTGGAGCAAATTCCTGAGCCATTGTTTGAGCTGGTTGCATTTCCTGGGCTTGTGCACGCGCCTGCTGCGCTGCTTCTGTTTCGGGCATTGGCATTAATGCTTCCTGCTGCATTTGCATTGATTGCTGAGGGACTTCTTCGCCAACAACAGCTTCTTTAATTTTTGATTGTGTAAGTGCTTCTGTTATTTCTCTTGGAGAAACCCCTTGCTGTTTCATTGCAGTGATTATCTCCTGCTCGGTTTTGCCCTCGCTTTGCATCCTCTTTATATCATTTAATAGTGCCATTTTATTCACTCTTTTTCTTTAAATTTATATTGAAAGGAAGTTTAAAATCTTATGCCCTCTTTAAGTCACGAACTTTTTCTTATAAGATCAAACTGCCTTTGCAATATCATTAATTCTTCTTTTCTTGCTGTCTGTGCAATCTGCTCTGCCATGCGCTGCATTAGCTCTTTTAACCTATTTACATCTTCTTTTAGCTTTATCACAGTGCTTTTCATTTCCTGAATTTCCTTGAAACCCTTATCTCTTTCTTCTACAACGCTTTGCCCTAGCAAGAGAACCCTGTCCCTGAGAAGCCTGCTTCTTTCTTCCAAATCCCTAAGCCGGACATTAGTGTCCATAGAAGCCTGCTCTTGGTATACCTCTTCCATGATTTATTTAATTTATCAGAGTTTAAAATAGTTTGGATATATAGGAACCAAGCTTTCCCTGATGTGTCACCCTTCCTTTAATCGTGGTTGATAATTATTAAGCGTTAGTTTGGTGTCGGGGGAGCATATACTTCAAGAATAGAAATGTATATAAGAATTCTTTTTTATCTGATTATAAGGTGAAATAGAAGAATGCTATTCAAAGAGGGGGCGCCGCTGTACGCTGTTGAGATAGAGAGAAGGGCAGGGGAAGATGTCATGTATGTCAATTACCTGACTGCTCCTTTTGTGCCTTCTGTATCTGACAGCCCTACTGTTATGGCGAGGACTATTGACACTCTGGCTGAGAATCCAACTGTTTCAAGGATTATTTTTGTGCAGCAGAGAAATTATAATTATCCTTTTGAGCAAGTATCTTTGCTGGCAGAGATAGCTGCGATTTATAATTTCTTGTCAAAACAGGAAGCTGTGCTGTCAATTGAGAAGCTTAGCTTGTACGGAAATATACCTGAGATGCATGCTGAGCTTAGTTATTTGCTTGTATTGCTGAGGCAGGATCCTATTGGATGCTATCTTGACTTGAAGAAAAGAGCTAAGGAGCTTAGGGCACAACTTGAGAGAGGACAGGTTCTTAACAAGTCGGGCTTGATAAATTATATTCGCCTGCTTGAGAGATTTCAGGGCTTATTGGAAAACTCAAAGCTTGTGAAAATGACTATTGGAATGCTTGCGGATTATGCGAGCGGGAGCAGGGAAATTTACAAGACAATTTTCAGGCCAGATATTCTTCCGAATTTTACTTTCACAAGGCTTGTTGCGCAGTTTCCGAAGGATGCAGAATTTGTTGACCAGTATGAAATAATTTCTGATTTGGAGACCATTCCTGTTACTATTTTGAAGCTTCGCGATGAGCCAAAATATTTTTATCATATTATGCCCCCAGAATATAGCTTAACAGAGGAGCAGCACATGCTTTTGAATCTTGCAAGAAATGTTCTTATAGAACACAGGCCAAAAGCAGAGGAATTTACTGATCCTGAAAAGACAAGGCAGGTTTTTTTCAATGTTTCAAGAGATTTGCTGGCAGAATTGTCAAGAAGCAAGGGGATTGAATTAAATCATCGCGAGCTGAACAAGCTTTCCAAGATTCTTGTCAGATATACAATTGGATTTGGATTGATTGAGATTTTATTGATGGATTCAAGATTGCAGGATATTGTTCTTAATGCGCCAATTGCGCAAAATCCAATTTTTGTAAGGCATGAGAAATATGACGAGTGCTTTACTAATATAATTCCAAGCTATGAAGACGCTGATTCATGGGCTGCCAAATTAAGATTGCAGTCAGGGAGGCCGCTTGACGAGGCAAATCCTATTCTTGACACTGATTTGGTTTTTGGAAATGCGAGAGCAAGAGTTGCTGCAATAACGCAGCCACTTTCTCCTAATGGGCTTGGTTATGCTATCAGAAGACACAGGGATGAGCCCTGGACTCTGCCATTGTTTATTCATAGAAAAATGCTGAATTCATTTTCAGCAGGATTATTGAGTTTCATGATTGATGGAAACAGAACTATTCTTGTTGCTGGAACAAGAAGCTCTGGAAAAACATCGCTTTTGGGAAGCATGCTGCTTGAGATAATGCCTAAGTTTAGAGTTATTTGTGTGGAAGACACCTTGGAGCTCCCAGTTGATGCATTAAGAAAACTCGGCTATGATATTTTAAGAATGAAAGTTAGAAGCGCTTTGGTTTCTGGAACAACAGAAGTTGAAGCATCTGAAGGAATAAGGGCAAGCTTACGTCTTGGTGATTCTGCTTTGATTGTTGGAGAAGTAAGAAGCTCTGAAGCAAAGGCACTTTATGAAGCAATGAGGGTTGGCGCTCTTGCAAATGTTGTTGCTGGAACAATTCACGGGGATTCTCCTTATGGTGTTTTTGACAGAGTTGTAAATGATTTGGAAGTGCCTGCTACTTCGTTTAAAGCAACTGATATTATTTTAATTGCAAATCCTGTCAAAACGCCTGATGGCTTGCATTCGATAAAAAGAGTGATGAGCTTTACAGAAGTAAGGAAGCACTGGAAAAACGACCCTGCACAAGAGGCGGGTTTTGTTGATTTAGTAAGATATAATGTTGAGAAAGATGATTTGGAGCCAACTCCTGAATTGATTAACGGAGAGTCTGTTATTATAAAAAATATTGCTGGAAGTGTAAAGGGATGGGCTGGAAATTGGGATGCTGTTTATGATAATATTCTTCTTAGGGGCAAGATGAAGCAGGAAGTTGTTGATATTGCAAACAAGCTTGGAAAGCCGGTGCTTATGGAGGCAAAGTTTAATTCAATATGCAACAGCGCATTTCACAGAATCTCAGATGAGATAAGGCAGGAGATTGGAATTCCTCTTGGAGAGAGGGTTTTCCCAGAGTGGAAGAAGTGGCTGAATGATAATGCGCTGAAGATTTGATTATTAACTGTTAGTTGGGTGTCAGGGGAGGGGCATGATTTATTTTTTTAATGATGATTTAAAGGAGTTCCAACTATCTCTTGGGCTTGTATTCTCGTTTAAGCAAACCATATATGTATTCATTGCATATTTTATCATTTGCTTTGCATCTGCACGCTTCTCTCTTATAGCCTTCTTGCTTGAACCCAAAACTTTCTAGCAATTTTCCTGAAGAAGGGTTGCCTGCAAAAACTCCTGCTTCAAGCTTTCTTAATTTTAATCTGTTGAATGCAAGATTTATTATTGCTTCAAGAGCTTCCGAGCCATAGCCTTTTCTCCAGTATTTTTCTCCGAGCCAGTAGCCAACTTCACCCCTGCCTTGGTATCTATCGACTTTGTGCAAGCCAACACCGCCAATTATTCTTTTTTCTTCCCTTAACTCTATTCCAAAAGAATAATCTTTTCTTGGCTTTTCCTTTTTCTTTTTTCCTGATTTGCTAATCCAAGATTTTGCACTTCTCAAGCTATATGGATAAGGCATTGTAAGAAGCCACTTGCTAACATTGAGATTGTTTGCATTTTCAGCAATGCTTTCTGCATCTTTTAGCTCCAATGGCCTCAGCAATAATCTTTTTGTTTTGATTTTCATGGTTTGTGTCAAGGAACTTCGTTCCTTGAGTATCCAAAAAACAAGTGCCAATCAAACCCTTTTAAGGTGTGGTGGCACATTGTTTTTTTGATTTTGCATTAAACTTCTGTATACATTTATGTATTCTGATGTTCCGGACAGGCAGTCAGATTCTTTTGGGACTTTGTCTGGATTGAACCATCTTACATCGCTTACTCCATGGTCTTTCATGGATTTTTCTCCGCCTATTAATTTGCATAAATAGCAGATTAGTGTCAGGCTGCAATTTATTCCTTCAAAAACCTTGCTAAATGAGAGTAATTTTGGCAAAAGAGCTTTTACTTCAACGTCATAGCCTGTTTCCTCTTTTGCTTCTCTCTTTGCTGTTTGCTCTGGCTGTTCTAAATATTCCAGCTTGCCTCCTGGAAATTCCCATTTGCCGTGAAGCTCTGGCCTTTCTTCCCATTTTCTTTTTACAAATAAGATTTCTCCGCTGTCATTGACTACGAGGCTCTTCACGATTACTATGTGCTTGAATGCGTCTTTTGTTTTCATGTTTTTCCTCTGAGAGTTTCTATTGCACTATCGACCAACTGGTTCAATGCTCTTTTAACATTTATATGGTGGAATTTTGGCTCCCATTTCTTTCCCAAAATATCACTTACAACAAAAGCTGAGGCAATTTTTACTTTTCTGACTTTTGCAACTGCAAATAATGCAGATGCTTCCATTTCAACTGTTGCAACTCCTTCTTTTCGGTATTGTTCTATTTCTTTTCTTGTTTCTCGATACGGGGCGTCAATTGTCCAAGTTGGTGCTATTCTGTATTCTATGCCCTTTCTTTGCAAAGTTCTCTCAAGCTTTTTTGTTAATTCTTTATCAGGATATGCGTATTTGCCATGGGCAATGTAATGATGGCTTGTTCCTTCGTCTCTTATTGCTTTATCTGCTATGAAAACGCCCTCTTCATTCAAGCCTCCGGCTGTTCCGATGTTAATGAATTCTTTTGCTCCCATGGCTATAAGTTCTTCAAATATTGTAATTGCATGAGGGCTTCCTATGCCTGTCATTCTAATAAGTCCGACTTGCCCGTATTTGAGAACATCATGGTTACCTGCAAACCTAAGGATTTTGTATTTGCCTGCATATTTCCTTTTGAAATATCTTAAAGGGGCGCTCTGATAAGTAACTACCATTTTTTTAGGAAAGCTCCTGCTATCTAATTTCTTGTAATCTACATAGTCTCCTGGGTTGAACAGGGCTTCTTCAAGATGCTTGCGGTTAAATTGTGGAAATGTCATAGTTTTTGTTTAGTTATTGTATCCTCCGAATGTGAAAGAAAAAAGATTAAACAACTAATAAGAGTTGAAACTATCATTGACACAAATTAGTGCCTTCATAGTCCAATTTATTGGTTGTTCCATCGCTGTTCTCAGAAGGGGAGGTATTTAAAATTTTCTATTTTGGGATTTTTATGATTAAGAATTAACTGTTAATTTGGTGTCGGGGGAGCAACAGGGACAGGAAGAAGAGTAGCTTATATCCAAGTTCTCTTTTTATATTCTAAATACTTTTTCCCTAATTTTTTTATCAGGAATTTATCTTCTATGCGCATTCTTCTAAAGAAGTAAATTACAATAACCCAAGAGGGTATAATAAGAAAAATATTCAGATGTATTAATGACAAACCAATCAAAGTTAAATTTATTCCCCAATAAAGCGGATGACCTATTTTTGAATATATTCCTTGAGTAACTAAATTTTTTATTCTTGGTTTTCCGTATCCTGCATTCCAATTTTCAGCAAGGGTGATTTTAGCAGACCACCAAATTAGTAATCCAATAATATTGATGATTAATCCGCTAAAGTAAATCCAATTTTGCTGAAAATTATTAACCCAAAAATAAGCCGAGAGAATTGTTAATGCAAGAGGAACTAAATGTTCTATTTGATATCTTTTAATCAAAAAATCTGCTTTTTGCCTTCCCATAATTACATTCCACCCAATGCAATGCCTGCGAGGGCTGTCAGGGCAATTATTGCTATGAGCGCGGTTGCGAGGTAGAGGAAGATTCCTGTTTTGAGATGATTTGCTAAATCTGCTTTTTCCTTAAGAGGGTCTTTGCCTGATTCTACTGTTACAAGGACTGCTGTTAGAATGAAGATGATTTCTATGAGGTAGATTCCGATTGAAATTTGCAAGAAATAAGGAGGAATCATTTGATTGACATTGAAGAGTGTTGTGATTTGGCCGATGTTTCCGAGGCCTGCTGCAGCAACCCCTTCTCCGCCTGCTGTTTCCTGCATTGTTTGGAGTTTGCTCAAAATTAAAGTTATCATTGAAGATAACCCGACAACTATTCCTGCGAGCAAAGGTGCAAGGAATGTCATGTTTGATTTCATATCTGAGACAATTTCTGCCAACAAGTCATGAAGCCTTTGGTTTATTTTTTGGATATTCTTGACATATTCTGAGATTGACATTAGTGAGCGGGCAGCTACTTGCAGGCCTTTTTTGACAGCTTCTACAAGGATTCTCATTGAAGTTGCAATTAAGGCCGAAGGATAGTAAATCATTGCGCCCCGCCTCGGGTCAAAGATTGCGCGCTCCACTGACATTCCAAATTGCTGGATGTTTTGATTGACTAGTGCGAAAAAGCCCTCGGTTTTTTGTCCTCGCGTTGATTCTGCGACTTTTGCAAATGCAATTTCTGCTGGAATTCCATCGCCTAACCTGTTTCCTAATTGGAATAATGAGTTTGTGAATTCTTCTTCCAGGACTTTTGTCTGCGCTCTTGTTTTAATCAGCTCTTTTGTTTTGCTCGAATAGGCAATTGAAAAGAATAATGCTATTGCAAGAGGGATGAAAAGGCTTAGGATTACTGCGATTGGGCTAAGAGGACCAACTGTTTTTCCGTCTGATATTTGGAATCCGAAGAGTTTTGTTTCTGGAATGAAAGTTATTCCAAGCTCGCCAAGTTTTGGATCATAACCAAACAAGTAATAGGATATGAATGGGGATAATCCGATTATCAAGAGAGGTAGTGCAATTATGGCTGCTTTTGTCCAGTGCTTGCTTGATTTATATCCTGCGTATTCTGGATTTAATTCCAAGACAGATGTTTCTCCATAACCACCTGGACGCTTTAGGAGGATATTTGAGGTCATGTAGAAAACAAGGAAAGGAACAATGATGTTAAAGATTACAAAAATGTGCGATGATTGGATTATTCCTCCTAGAAGAGATGAAGCTAGTGGCAAGAGTGCCAAGCCAAGAGTTGGCAGGACAATTCCAAGCATGTAGACATTTGTCAAGGGAGAACGGATTTCTCTTGAGTATTTGAGCATTTTCTCGTAAATTCCATCAAGAATAACTTGCAAGGATTTTTCCAGGATTTCTATTCTTCTCTGCTCTGACGGTTCAAATAACGAGGATTCTATAAGGTGGAATGATTCTATAAATTCTGGAGCATAGTCCCTCCAGCCCTCGAGATAATTTTCCAAGGAATCCTTCATTGTTGAGAATTTGCCGATTTGAACATCGTAAAATATTTTTTTGAAGTCCAGAGCAAGATAACCTTCAAGATGCTCTGATGCAAATTGGATTGCACGCTCGAGGTTTGATGTATGCTTCATATAGACAACAACATAGAGGACTGCCGGGACCATTTGAGAGGATGCTTTTAATCTCCAGGCATTTGCCAGTCGTTCTGGAATCGTATAAGTGTAATAGAAAAGGAATAAGCTTGCGATTATGCCCAAGAATGTAAACAAGATGAGGTTGCCCCATTCTTCTGGTTGGGTAATAAGGTAAATTGCAACTGCCAGCAAAATTGTGCCCATGAAAACTGCGAGCATTGAGAGAGCTGAGAGTGTCAATGCTTGAGAAGGATTTACATCCATGTGGGCAATGTCGAGCTGTCTTTGGATTCTTACCCTGTCTTTTTCAGCGACTTTAATTTTAAGTATGCTTCCAAGAGATTTTGCCCATTTTTCATAGCTTGTTATTTCTGGAATCATTTCTTCCTTGAATTTTGCATATTCCTGGGAATAGTCAGTTGTTCTTTCTGTAGATATCTGAGACTCAAGCTTTCTGCTATATTTCTCAAGAATTTCCTTTGACGACACCATTTTTTTATTATAGATAATAGTTTGATAGATGTTATAAATTATATGGTTTTGGCCGGGGAATTAATGCCAAGACAAACTGGGAAAGACAATATGGGCAGCATAATGAGATAGATTTAATAATATCTGTTAATATTTGAGGATATGGCGAAAGGTAAAAAGGGGCAGATATGGCAGACACTTATACCTTGGATAATCGGGGTTGCTGTTCTTGTTCTTGTGATTATACTTTATGTGATTCTTTCTGGCAAAGGGACAGGGGCAATTGAGTACTTCAAGAATCTTGTGAGGTTTGGAAAAGGATGAATTTTCTAAAATTTAAAATGAACAAGAGAGGCGAGGAAGAATCCAGCAACACAGGGGCGATAATTGCTGCTGTTATTGCTGCTGTTGTTCTTGTTCTTGTTATCATTGGGCTTTATTTGTGGTTTAGCGGAAGCGGGCTTCCATTTGCTTCTTATCTGCCCGGCTTTAACCAGACAAAACCGCCTGTTGTCGACATGGAAATTTTAAGATACAGAATTTTACAAGATAAAGTTCAATATTATGATGGGATAAAATGGAATGATTTTAAGGATCAAGGAAGTGTTGAGATGAACGGGAAGACGATTGAGTATAATCCAACTTTTTATACATTTAGAACACATTTTTGGCCTGCCGGGCCTGTTGGAGTTATCAAATCAGATGCGACTTACATACCTATAACTGTTCATTATTCAAATCCTAGGATTCTAGATTCAACTGGAGAGAATGCTCTTAAAGAAAAAGGAATTGATATTCATTCGTACTGGAATGTGTATATTGTTGATGATTGTCTAGTTGATTACGAGTGCCTGCATATCTTAACAATAAATAATAAGTTTGAGTTTGTTCCTGATGAAAAACATAAACAATATCCACTAACCCCAACAGTAGAATCGGTTATGAAAAATGAGGCAATAAGGGTAAGGGATAGTTTCTTGGACAGGTCAATAGCTATTTCTTATTCTAAGGATGGAATAGAATTAAAAGTATCTACCTGCATTGATAGGAATAGATATAATATTGACAAGGACTTGCAGATTAATTTGGCTAATCCTGTTGCCGCGGATGCAAAATGCTGATGGTGAAAATGAAGAAAAAAGGAGTTGTTGAAGGAGAGGGAATAACAAATATCTTAATTTGGATTGTGTTCTTGATTTTAGCAGGGGTAGCTGTTTATCTTCTTGTTAAAAGATTGAGTGGTTAGTTTTTGGCGAGTGCGCAATTATTATAAATGGGGATTTCTTGAGAGATATATGGATAGAAAAGGGGATTTGACTTCGACGCAGATTATAATGTTAGTTGTTGCGGTTGTTGGATTTTTGATAGTTTTGGCTGCTTTGTTTTTGGTTAATCTTGGGGGATATAGTGAGAGAGATATTTGCAAGCTTTCGGTTTTGACGAGAGCGACTGCGCCTTCTGCGGTTCAAGCAGCTGTTCCTTTGAAATGCAAGACATCTAAGATTTGCCTGACTGAAAGTTATTTTGGAGGAGGATGTAAGGAGCAGTTTGCTGGAGAAGAGAATGTGGAATATGTTCGGTTGAGCGGAGATCCTTCTCAGAAAGCTAGGCAGATTGAAGAAGTAAGTGCAAATGCGATGTATGACTGCTGGAGCATGATGGGAGAGGGGAAACTAGATTTGTTTGGAGAGTTTTTTGGAAATAAAGATGCTACTTGCGTTGTGTGCTCAAGAGTTGCTATTGATAAAGCTGTTAAAGAAGAGGTGTTGAATTTAGTTGATGTTGATAATTATATGAAGACGTACCAAGTTCCTGGAAGCAGCCTGACTTATTTGCAGACATTCACGGACAAGGGCGTTAGTTCTTACGCTAGTTTTGATGCTAAAGCTAGTAATGCACTGGATGAAAAAAAACCTGGTGAACAAAAGTTTGCAGTAAATAAATATTATGATGTTGCTTATGTATTTTCGCAGATAAAGTCTAAAGAAGTAGTAAGTGTTTTAATGAATATGGGAATAATTGGAGGAACTCTTGGGGCTGCGACTTTCGCGACTCCTATTATTGGAGGTGTTGCGAAAAAGTTAATTATTACTCCTGTTGGACTGACTCTTACTGCTGTAGCTGTTGTTGGGGCGGCAGGGTATGGTACTTACATGGCTTTGGACAGCCAGAAATCTGCTGCAGGTTATTGCGGCAAATATACAAGCATGGGCAAGCAGAGTGAAGTTCCTGGATGTTCTGTTGTTCAAGCGGTTCCTTATAATTTCAATGATGTAAATGGGATTTGCGGAGCAATTCAGGGAGAGCTTTGAGATGATTTTGAGGAGAAACAAAAAAGCCGACTTGCTGAATAATGTTTTGACAACTATTATTGCAGTTGTTGGATTGGCAATTATATTTTTTGCTGCCTGGGAATTATATTCTGTTTATGTAAACCAGGACGAGACGAATGCAAAGAATACTATCAATACCATTGAAGGTAAGATTAATCTTCTTGAGGACGGACAATTTGGCAAGATAGTTGTTAAACAAATACCTGGCTGGTTTATTATTGGTTGGGGGAAAAATGCTCCTGCAGATACAAAGCCAGATATATGTTATTTTAAAAGCTGTCTCTGCATCTGTAAGAGTCCTGGTTCAACTTTGTTGCCTGACCATGCCAAGGATTGCACAACAAAAGGATTCTGCAGATTATTTGAAGAGGATGTTGCTGCGGCATACAGTTATACTAATTATGAGATAGATCCATTTACTTCTTCTCAAGAAGACATAATCAAGTTTATAAAAAATCCAACAAACTATGACAAGGAATTCAGGGACAAGACAACTGTTATAGTAGATGGACAAAGATTCGAGAAATATTCTGGTTGGACTTATTATTATAGTTTGATATCTTTTCCCCCAACTGGAGCTAGTAATTTAATAGAGTTAAATATCTATAAGGATAAAGAGAATGTAGCTATTTTAGAGATAGGTTCTGTTAAAGGTCCCCGAACTTCTGGATTGGAGGGTTTTGAGGGAGTTACAAGCTCTGTTTAACATGAACAAAAAAGGAACAATTGGCGATATTGTGATGGACAATGTGATTTACCTGATTTTGCTAATCATATTCTTTGTTGGGATGATGGCTTTTGTTAATTCAAAGATGAATGGGGCAGTTGTCTGGGAGGATTATTATGCGAAAGAGCTTGCAAAAGTGATTGATTTGTCAAAGCCAGGAGATGTAATTGTTCTTGATGTGCAGAAAGCAACAGAGATTGCGCAGAAAAACAAGGTTGCAAATTTTGAGGATATTTTTTCTTTTGATAATATCAACAATGAGGTTTGTGTCAGGCTGAGTTTGGGAAAAGCGAGCTGTTATTATTATTTTAATGAGGTTTCAGTAACATATGATGAGTCTGGAAAATGGATGCATTATGCTGAGCCTGTTAACAGGTTGCATTTTAAGGTGATGAAAGGAGAGGGACAAAATGCATAAGAAAGCACAATTGGGTGAGCAGATAATGGTTTTTATGTTTATTTTCCTGATGTTTGTAATTGGGGCTGGAATTGTTCTTGGAACTTATTTTTTTATTGGGCCTGAGTTTGATTTTAGGAACGCAGAAGCAGATATGCTGAGCTACAAGATAAAAGAGTGCATATTAAATGAGGGCAGTTCATGGCTTTACAGCGATGAATTCAAGAAAAATCCAGATTTATTTTATACAAAGTGTAGCTTGAATAAAGAGGTTATAGAGAATAATAATGCGATTAGGGTTTGTCCTAGGGCAGCAGAAGTTAATATCTGCCTGGATCCAAATAATCCGGAAGCTGTTTTTACAGTTGGAAGTTATGGGTTGTGCGACCCAGCAGGAAGCAATAAACTTGTGGGTTGTTCTGTTGTAAGTTTTGGGAATTTCGAAGTTAAAGAAAATGCGCTAAGGAATTACGTTATAATCGCAACAAGCAAACAAAAAATAAGGAGAAATGCTAAATGATTAATGAAAAATTAAACAAGAAAGGACAGTTAGGAAAATTAATAAGTTCATTTCCGATAATGTTGCTTGTTTTTATCATAATGGGGGTTTTCATATTCATATCTGCGAGTGTTTCTCTTGCAAATGTCGGAAAAGAAACCCCTGTTTTCGCGGAAGAGATTGTTACGCAGGATGATTTGATGCTGAAGATGATAAATGTTGATATGGGTGATGGAAAAATGCAACAAATGAAAGTGATTGATGCTGCGAAGAAAGTATATGATGAAACTATAGAAGCACTTTCTTTAAATCAACAACTTGAACTTTTGTTAAATGATTATAATAATCGTTTATTTATTTATTGGGATGATAAACAAAATCCTGTAAATGATGGGTTGAATGATAGATTTAATTTCATTAGGCGCGATGGTGAAACTGTTAATATACAAGGAATAGTTGGAGGCAAAGTTGGGCCTGAATCAAGATATGTAGACGCGGGGGTTGTGAGAAGCACTTCATTTTTAACTTATAAAGACGGAACTGAAAAGAGAATTTACATTGATTATTATTATGGGAAGGAGTTAAAATGATGCGGGGCAAAAAGGGGCAGATACCAATATTGATGCTTTTCTTAGTTGCAATTATTTTAGTTATTACTGCACTGTTTTCATTTTTTGGATTTGAGCAAAATTTTGGAAATGGTTCATTGCTTGTTTCTCAGGCAATTGCAGGGGTGGAGTTCGGGCAGGATTATGTTAATTTAGTTGCAAAAGACGCTGCTAATAAAGCGATTTCATCTCCTAATGATGATTTAGTTGTTAATTTCAAAAGTTTCGTGAATAGTGGGGACAGAGGGGTACAAGAGGCAGGCAACTTCTTTAAGGAGATAAAAGATGACAAGTTTGATTTTAAGCTGGACGGAGTTGAATATAAGCTGGAAGTTAAAGGGTTATTTGTGCAATCAAGCTATGGAAATAATGAGATTAGGAGAAATTATGATTTGTGCCTGGTTTTTGGGCTTGACGGGAATTACTTGAGGAAGTGCTGATTTTTTGATTGGATGAGATAAGATTGATAACTGGAATTATTAATGAATATATGCTAGATTGATATTGTCTGTGTGGACTTTATAATAAGGTTTAGGGATTGAAATCCCAAACCCTTTTTCTTCATAAACAAAGAAAAAGGTTTATAAATAACCTTATTTTAATTAGAATATGGTGAATAAAAAGGGGCAGGAGATGTCTGTTGCGACGCTTGTGCTTATTGTCATTGGAATAGTTGTTCTTGTAATGCTTATACTTGGATTCTCAATGGGGTGGCAGAATTTATGGAACAAGATTAATATTTTTGGAGGCGGCTCGAATGTGGAGACAGTTATACAGGCGTGCAAAATAGCTGCTTCAAGTGATTCTGTTTATTCTTTTTGCAGTGAGTTTAAGAAAGTTACAATAGGCGGCAAAACAGAGTATATTAATTGCAAGGATGTTAAAGTTACTGGAATAGAGAATCCATTGGATTGCGGAGCTGGATTTGACGCTTGCGCTACATGGAGAGGGCAAAATCCTGGAAAGAATGCAACTGTGAATGGTGCTGATTGCAAGACTCCGTAATTAATTTTTTCTTTTTTAACAAGGTTTTTAAGTTCTGATTGATATTTGTTTTTATGTCAGATGACTATGTTTGTGCTGGAAGAAGGAAGACGCGCGGGGACAAAAGGGCTAAGGCGCGATATATGAGATATAAGAAGGGCGGGGCCCAGAGAGTTAGTAGGATTTCTTTGACTGGGACTGAAACTAAAAAGAATTGATTATTATCTGCTATCTTGGTGTCGGGGGAGGGACATTATTTTAGGGGATTGATTCTTGATAATGTAAGAATTATTAACACATATTCTGATGTCGGGGGAGCAACATATTTCTTGATAAATTTATAAATGACTTATGTTTTATTATGAGATGATGGGAATTGAGAAGTATTATTTTCTTTTTGCTCTTGCTTTTATTTGGATAGTTATTGCCTGCGTGCAGGACTTGCGCAGGCACGAGGTTGATAACTGGCTGAATTTCTCGCTCATTGCTTTTGCACTTGCTTATCGGGCTTTTTATTCTTCCTATGCAAGTGACTTTATGTTTTTTGTTTATGGGGCTTTGGGATTTGCATTGTTTTTTGGGCTTGCTAATTTGTTTTATTATTCTGGGGTGTTTGCAGGTGGAGATGCAAAGCTTTTGATGGGGCTTGGAGTTGTTTTACCTTTTTTCGGTTTTATGGATTATGCTTATGTTGGGTTTGGCTTTGTTATGCTTTTGTTTTTTGTTGGGGCTATTTACAGCTTGATTTACAGCGCTTTCTTGGTTGCTGGAAATTACAAGAAATTTGCTTCTGAGTTTGGAAAAAATATTGGGACTCGGAAAAATTGGATTCTTGCTTCTATTTTTGCCTTGGTTTTTGTTATTTTTATCTATTCTCTTTTTGGAATTGATTTGCTAGTGATGGTTTTTGGTGTTTTGTTTGCTGTCTTTGTTTTTTTCCTTTTGGCGTATGCAAAGTCACTTGAGGTTTGTATGATAAAGCTTGTTAGTGCTAAAGATTTGACAGAAGGAGATTGGCTTGTTAAGGATATTAGGCTTAATAAGGGGATTATTAAGAAAACTGTTCATGGCTTGAGCTTGGGAGATATTGTCAAGTTGAGGAGAAATGGTAGAAAAGTGCTGATAAAAGAAGGAATTCCATTCACGCCTGCATTTTTGATTGCGTTTGTAATTATGGTATTTTTCTTGGCAGTTTCAGGATTTGAGTTTTCAAGTCTACTGGCTTTTCTTTCTTAATTTTTTCTATTTTTGCCTTTTTCTTTATTCTTATTTCTTGTGCTATTTCTTCAAGCTCTTCTTTTGATGCCTTGTATCTTGGAGAATTAATGTTTAGCTCTTTGTCGTAAATTGGGATTATGTTTATTATCATCTCCCTAAATTTTGTTTCTGTCTGAATTTCTGCTGATTTTGCTTTAAGTTTCAGTGTTATTCTTTTTGAGAGTTTTTTTGCCAAGCTAAACGCTTTGGTTGGCATTTCTTTTGC
>Ga0315295_10000323_pt1 | contig 40496 bp, 31 predicted proteins | sample YL17G14_0_MG_FD_204453 | JGI IMG/M metagenome (GOLD analysis project Ga0315295, IMG submission 204453) | Sediment microbial communities from Yellowstone Lake, YNP, Wyoming, USA - YL17G14_0 | ecosystem: Environmental > Aquatic > Freshwater > Lake > Sediment | place: USA: Wyoming | collected...
CCAACGGGGTGGGGGGGGGGGCCCGGGCGCGGGTGCCCGGGGGGGGGGGGGGGGGGGGGGTGGGCAGTCTGGCGGGTCATCTCCGGCGGCGAGGGCGGCGGCAGCAGCATTGGCGGGGGTGAAGCCCGCCGTTGGCGTCAGGGCCGACCTGTTGTGGGTTGAACATCAGGGGGGCGCTGGGGGCTGGGGGTGGGGTGGGGATTTCCTACTACCGCATTGGGACTTGACATATATATAGTGTTTGGTGGAGGGCGCCAGAACCGCCCGATGAGTGGTTGCTGCAACGTACAGCTTGGCAGGCATTTATCGGACGTTGGGTAGGTCGGTTTGTGAACCGGCTGGTTGGGTGCAGCGTAAGATTATGAGTGTCCTGTCCGATGTTGGTCAGGTGGCCTTACCTTAAAGACCCTTCACCACAGTAGTTTGAAGAGGCTGTGAGGCTGGGTCGATAAGTGTAGGGAGGAAGAGGGTCGGTCCATAATCGGGGCAGGCGTTGGGGGGTGATTGCGGCGGCCTTACGGCGATGTTGGCGGGCTTGGGCTAGCTTCGAGAAAGGGAACATGGCGGACGAACGCGCGGGATTCAGCCCCTACGAGCTATTGCGAGCCGTGCTGCGGCGGCGGCTGCTGTTTGCGTTGAGTTTGCCGTTATTCGTGACGGTCATACTGGCACTGGCCCACCTGATTCCGCTGAAGTACACGGGTAAGGCGATCTTTGAGCGGCGTAAAGACGCGGCGGTCGAGGAGACTCCGCGGGACCGGGAGTCGTTCAGCACGGTGAAACTGACGTTGGAGCAGGAGTTGGGGGGTTTCGGCGCCGTGTCGCGGGCCGTGGAGCAGTTGGGTCTGACGCGGGGGTTGGCGCGCGATCAGAGTGGGCGGCTGACGCCGGCGGGCGAGATGGCCCGCCAGCAACTGGTCAACAAACTCATGCGGCAGACTCGGGTGGACTTCGAGGTCAGCAGCGAGCAGGTGGACCTGGTAGCGGTGAGCTTTACCACTGCCGATCCGTGGCTGGCGGAGCAATTCCCGAATGTTTTGGTCCGGAACTACATTAACGTGGTGAGCGAGGAGAGCGTGCAGCGCCTGACGGACAGCCGGGACTTTTTGCAGCAGCAGGTGACGACCTGCAACAGTCGCCTGGAGGAACTGATCAGGCAGCGAATCGACTTCGAGGTGGCGCACGCCGGGATGTTGCCGGAGAACCCCGGCGCGTTGCAGGAGCGGATCAATCGGCTGTTGGCCGACATGGACACGCTGCGGGCGCAGCAGGCGGTGGCTGAGCAGAAGCTGGTGCGGCTGCGGATGTCTCCGGGGGGCGGGGCAGAGGCGGGGCCGGAGCCGAATCGAGCGCTGGTGCGGGAACCGAACCCTGAGTATGTTCGGCTGGAGGAGAAGCTGAAGCAGGCGCGCAACGACCTGGATGACGCCTTGGGCAAGCAATTCATGAAACCGACGCATGCGACGGCGATGGCGCTGCAACGGACGATCGGCGAGCTGGAGGAGCGTCTCAAGGAGGCGCCGCGTTACCTGGAGGCGCCGCGTTACCCGGAGGCGCCGGCGTTGGGAGAGGTGCGCGGGGAGCCCAGCCTGGCGCTGATGCAGACGCAGTTGGCGATCGAGATCGCCGGCGCTCAATCGGAGGCGGAGATATACGGCAGGGAGCTGGAGCGGCTGGAGAACCGGCTGAAAGTGCTGGAGCAATTGCAGGCGAACTTCGGGCCCATTCGGCGCGAATATCTGTCGCTGCAGAAGAAGATTACGGACCAGGAAGGCGAGCTGAAACAGTGGGAGAAGAGCCTGAGCGGGGTGCAGATGGCGTTGGCGGGGGAAGCAGCGAAGCGCCGGACCCACCTGAACCCGGTGCAAGCGGCGCAGCAGCAGTTTCTGCCCTCCTCGCCGTCATTGGTCATCGTGTTGGCCCTGGCGGCGGCCGTCGGGCTGGGGTTGAGCGTGGCGTTTGTGTTTGTGCTGCACGTATTGGACCGGACGGTCATGACGGCGGAAGATGCGATACGGCTGTTCGGCTTGCCGGTTTGCGGGGTGATTGGAGAGATTGCGTCCCAGGGGAGCCGCGTTAAGCAAGTGGTGCGGCGCTGGGTGTTGGGGCCGGCGGTCGGCGCCGTGCTGGTGGCGGCTCTGGCGGTGGCTGGGTTGAGCATGACGTTGCGGCTGTGCTATCCGGAGCGGTACGCGCGGTGGCGGGGTGCGCCGTGGCAAGTGCTGCAGGAACTGGCGAAGGGGCAGGCGAGTCCGGGCAGGGGCAGCAGGTAGCGGGGGGCGAGCAACCAGGAATGTATCTGCAATTTTATCATCTGCGGGAGTATCCTTTTTCGCTCGGTTGCGACGAACGGTTTTTTTACGAGAGCGCCGGGCACGCGGAGGCCTTGGCGAACATGATGTACACCGTGCAGCAGCGTAAAGGAATGGTGCTGATCACCGGGGAGGTTGGGGCGGGGAAGACCTTTGTCGGCCGGGTGTTGCGCACGCGGCTGGGGCCGGGGTTTCAGGTCGTGCTGCTGCAGAACCCGCCGCAATCGGGTAAGCAATTGTTGGCGGGGTTGTGCCGGCAGTTGAGCCTGACGCCGCCGGCCGGCGCCGACAAGTTGATGTTGGCGGAACGCTTGCAGGAGTATCTGGTTTCGCAACATCACCGCGGTCGGCTGGTGGTGCTGATTCTGGATGAGGCGCAGGGCTTGTCCACGGCGGCGCTGGAGGAAGTCCGCTTGCTCTGGAACTGGGAGGAAGAGGGGCAGCGGTTGGTGCAGATCGTGCTGATCGGGCAGCCGGAGTTGCGGGAGGCGATGCGCGAGCCGCGGTGGGAGCCGTTGCGGCAGCGGATCGTGCTGACGTATCATTTGCGCAATCTTTCGGCGGAGGACACGGCCGCGTACGTCCGGCATCGGTTGGGCGTGGCGTCGGAAGGACAGGCGTCCGTCGAGTTTACGCCCGAGGCGCTGCAGAGGGTCCACCAGGCCACGGACGGCATTCCTCGGCTGATCAACGGCGTGTGCGACAATGCCTTGCTGGTGGGTTATGCTCGCGGCACGTTGCACCTGGATCCCTCGGTTGTGGACGAGGTGTTGCGGACGATGACGTGTTGGGAGATGGCGCGCGGGATGAGCCGCTGAGCGTCGGCTGGCGCCGGAGCCGGGCGTTGAGCCGGTGCGGCGCGGCACAGGAGAAACCCGTGGGCAATGTTTTTGACGCGATGAAGAAACACGAGGAGGAGCAGGTGCAACAGGCTGCTCAACGTCGGTTGGCGCTGGAGAAGGACCGAGCGGCGGCGCCCGCGGGCGGCGGGGGAGGGGCGTCAGAAACCGCCACGGCCGCAGCGGTCGCCGAAGCACCCCAGTCAATCGACGGCTACTCGCGGGCGCTAGCAGTCCATCACGACCGCGGCGGACGCCTGGCCGAACAATATCGCATGTTGCGGACCAATCTGCTGGCGCAGTGCCCGTCGCAGCGGTTTTGCATGATCACGACGTCGGCCGAGGCTACGGAAGGCAAGAGCGTAACCTGCCTGAACCTGGCCCTGGCGCTGGCGGAATCGCAGGACAGACGGGTCTTGGTGATCGATGGCGATCTGCGTCGGCCGGGCGTGGCTCGACTGCTGCGAGTCGAGGAAGCCCCTGGGCTGGCGGAGGTCCTGCGAGGCGAGGTGCGGCCGGCGGAGGCGCTGCGGCAGACGCTGTATGCAAATGTCAGCGTGCTGTGCGCCGGGCGGGCCGGTCCGGAGGAGTTTGGCCTGCTGCTGGGCAAACCGGAGTTGGAGGAGATGATCGCCGACTGGCGGCGGAGACACGACTTCGTTTTGATCGACACGCCTCCCGTGCAGACGGCGTCGGATGCGATCATTTTGGGGCGGCTGGCGGGCGAGGCCTTGCTGGTCGTTCGGATGCACAAGACGCGCTGCGATTCGGTTGATCGAGCGATTCGCTTGCTGCGGGCGGCGAACGTCAAGATCGGCGGTTTGGTGCTGACGCATGAGAAGTACATGGCGCCGGGCTACCTCTATCCCTATGCCTACCGGTATCGGGCATGACCTTGGCTCCCCGGGCGAGCGCGGCGGCCGGGTTCGGCGGGCTTCGGAAGGGCCTGGCCCAGGTTCGGGCGGGCCGGCGCCGGGAGAGCAGCCGGCGATGGAACGGTTGCCCGACATCGGTTGGAGATGACCCGGCGGAGAAGACCCATGCCCGGCGGCAACCGGGCTGAGCAGGTCACGACGACATGGGGAAAGGACGAGGCGGTGAGAGCAGAACTCGTGGGCAGCATGGCCGGGTGGGGGTTCTGGACTGCGCTGTCCGGGTGTGCGTACGGTTATTTCGGGTATCCGCTGCTGCTGGGCCTGGCGGCGCGGTGGTTTGGCCGGGGGCATCGGGTGGGCGAGGCGCTGCCGAGCGTGACGCTGCTGATCCCGGCCCACAACGAGGCGAAGGTTATTGCCGCGAAGATCGAGAACAGCCTGCGGCTGGATTACCCGGCCGAGCGGCTGCAAATTCGCGTGATCTCGGACGGATCCGGCGACGGCACGGATGAGATTGTCCGGCGGTATCTGACGGCGGGGGTGGAATTGCAGCGGATTGCCGTGCGTTCGGGCAAGCCCAACGCCCTCAACGCGGCGGCGCCATTTGCGCGGGGGGAGATCCTGTTGTTGTGCGACGCGAACACGATGTTTGCGGCGGACGCGGTGCGGCGGCTGGTGCGGCATTTTGCCGACCCGACGGTCGGCGCGGTGACGGGGGACGTGCGGCTGCGCAGTGAGACGGTCCGCTACGGCGAGGGGGAGGGGCTGTTCTACCGGCTGGAGCGTTTTCTGCAGCGGTGCGAGTCGCGGGTGTGGACGACGATCGGCGTGGACGGCGGGATGTACGCCTTGCGCAAGGAGTATTACGTGCCGAACCGGTCGGACACGCTGATCGACGATTTTGTGATCGCGATGAACGTGGCGCGGGCGGGTGCGCGGGTGATCTACGAGCCGGAGGCGGCGGCGACGGAGGACGCGGTGCAGCAGCCGATGCAGGAGTTCCGGCGGCGCGTGCGTACTACCGCAGGGGGGTTCCAATCGCTGTTGGAGGGACTGGGTCGGCCGCGGTGGAATCAGCCGGGCCTGTGGTTGGGATATTTGTCGCACAAAGTGCTGCGCTGGCTGGGGCCATTTCTGCTGCTGGTGCTGCTGGCGTGCAGCATCGCGGGCTTTCTAAGTGTGCGGGCCGGGTCAGCGCATTGGTACGGGTATGGCGTGGCTTTGGTGCTGCAGGGGGCGTTTTACCTACTGGGGCTGGCGGGCTGGCTGTGGGGGAAGACGAGTCTGCCGCGTTGGGTCTGCGTGCCGTACTATTTTCTGCTAGGGAATGCGGCGGCGTTGGTGGGTTTTCTGAAGTGGTGTGGGCGGGGGCAGTCGGTGACGTGGGCGCAGGCTGATCGCAACGTGATCGCAGGGGTCGGCGATCCGGGTCAAGGCGTCTGCTCGGACGGGCCAGGAGCGGCGGCATCACACGAGGATCGGCGATGAGAAGCGGTCGCGTGCGACTGGTGGTGCTGGAATTGGCGGGGTACGCGGCGCTCCTGGCCGGGCTGAGCCTGCTGCCTGGGCAAGGCCGGCTGAGTGGTTGGGATACGGCGATTACAGCGACGCTGCAAAATGGGCTGCATGTGCCGGCGTACGGGGTGCTGCTGGTGTGCGCGTGGCGCGCCTTGGGCGCCGGGTCCGGGGGTCGCCGGTTATTACTGCTGGGAGTGGCGGGCGGATGCGTGGCCTTCGGCACGGCGCTGGAGGCTGCGCAAGCGATGGTTCCGGGGCGGGTGGCGTCGCTGTGGGATATTCTCCTGAACGTCGCGGGAGTGGCTATGGGGGTGGGGGGTGTATTGGTCTGGCGTTGGCGGGAGCGGAGGGCGCAGTCATGAGCACGGCGTTCGCCGACCCTCGGGCGGAGCAGCGGCGGCAGAAATCGCTGCGCCTGGTCCGGGCGCACTACCATGACCGTGGTTGGCAGTCGCCGTTCCGCCAATATGAGCTGTTGCTGGCGCGCAAGCTGGAGGGCGAGGCGCGGAGGGTGCTAGACGTGGGTTGCGGCCGGCGTTTTCCGCTGGCACGGTTCCTCCAGCAGACTGGGGCGGAAGTGCACGGGATCGATCCGGTGGCGGAGCCGGGGGATTCGCCGGCAGGGGTGGTGCTGAAGCAGGGCATGGCGGAGCGGATTCCTTACGAGGCCGAGATTTTTGACGTAGTCACGTCATGCTCGGTGTTGGAGCATTTGGAGGACCCGGGCCGGGTATTTACGGAGTTTTGTCGCGTGCTAAAGCGCGGGGGGTGCGTGGTGTTTCTGGCGGCAAGTCGGTACGATTACGTGTCGCTGTTCGCGGCGGCGGTGCCGAACGCTTGGCACGGAGGGCTGGTGCGGTATCTGGAAGGGCGGGACACGGAGGATACGTTTGCGACGTTTTACCGCGCGAACAGTCGGCGGCAACTCCGGCGGCTGGCGCAGGATCATGGTTTTCAGGTGGAGCAGATCGAGTACCTCAACCAGTTTCCGCAACTGCTGATGCGGTGGCCGTGGCTGTGCCGGGCGGGGATCGGGTACGACCGTTTGATCGGGCGGTTTCGCCGGCTGCACTGGCTGCGCGGCTGGGTACTGGGGTGCCTGGCGAAACGGTAGGGTGCGCATGATGCCGAGCACGCAGGTGAAGGAAAAGGAACAAAAGGAGTCGCCCGGGTTGACGGGGCGGACGCTGCTGTGTTTTGCCAGCGGGTACGAGGCGCCACCGACGAGCAAGCATCACGTGATGCATCTGCTGGCCGAGCAGAACGTCGTGCTGTGGGTCAACTATCATGCGTCGCGGGCGCCGACGGCGACGACCTCGGACCTACGGCACATGGCGCGCAAGCTGGGGCAGGTGTTTCAGGGACTGCGGCAGGTGCGCGGCAATCTTTATGTGCTGACGCCTCTGGTGGTGCCTTTGCCGGCGGCGCGGCTGGCGCGGTGGGCGAACCGGCTGCTGCTGATCGGGCAGATCCGGCGCGCGCTGCGGCGCGTGCGGCGCGGGCCCGTGCAGATCTGGTCCTTCACGCCGGACATTGCCTATCTGCTGGGGCGGTTCGGCGAGGAGAAGGTCGTCTATTATTGCGTGGACGATCACGCGTTTTTCAGCGGGTATGATCGGGAGCAGGTCCAGCGCGACGAGACGGAGCTGTGCCGGCGTGCGGACCTGGTGATTACGACCGCAATGGCGTTGCAGCAGGCGAAGGCGCCGTGGAATCCGCATACGATTTTGGTGCCGCACGGTGTGGATTACGCGCATTTCCGTCGGGCCGTCGTGGAGGACTTGCCGGCGCCGGCGGACATAGCGGAGATTCCGCACCCGCGGCTGGGTTTTTTTGGTCTGATTCGCGACTGGGTGGACATCGGCTTGCTGGCGGAGGTGGCGCGTCGGCGGCCGGAGTGGCATTTTGTGCTGATCGGCGATTCAACGGTGAACCTGACGCCGTACCGGCGTTTGGCCAACATGCATTTTCTGGGGCGCAAGCCCTACGGCGAGCTGCCCGCCTACTGCCGGCAGTTCGACGTGGGGCTGATTCCGTTTCAGGTGAACGAACTCACCTACGCAGTCAACCCGATCAAGCTGCGCGAGTATCTGGCGGCGGGACTGCCGGTGGTGTCCACGCCCATGCCGGAGGTGCGCTGCTGTGAGCAGTGGGTCATTTTGGCGGACGGGCCGGCTGCGTTTGAGCGAGGGATTGCGGAAGCACTGGCGGTCTCGCCGGAGCGGCGGCGGGCGTTTGTCGAGGCGATGGCGCAGGAGACCTGGTTGGAGAAGGTCAAGCTGATCTGCGCGCACGTCAACGGGGCCGGCCGAACCGGGGCGGGGGAGGCGCTTCGATGAGGCTGACGCCGCGATGTGTTCCGGGGTGGCCGAAGCTGGCGTGGGTGGCGGTGTGCCGCGATGGGTCGGAGGACGTGGTCGTGCGCCACGGGCCGCTGGTGGAGGTGCGTGAGGAGTGGATCGCCGAAGCGGTATGGGCGGGCGCTTTTGCCGAGGGGGATTTCGACCGGACGGATCTGGTAGTGGGCACGGGCATTCGCAATCGGGGCGACCACGTGGTGTTCGTGAGCAGTGGCACGGCGGTGGACCGGCTGTGGCATGGCGAACACGGTGACTGCCGCTATGTAGCCAATACCCTGCCGGGCCTGCTGGCGGTGGCGGGGTGGTCGCTTGACGAAGATTACCTGGATTACCGCGGCGACCTGGAGACCATAGACGATCCCGGCGGCCTGCGCAAGTACGTGCGGCAGATCCCCGGTTGCGAGACAGTTTTGCACCTGGTGTATTTTGACAATCTGCGTTACGATGGGCGCCGGTTGGAGCAGATCGAGAAGCCGGACAGCGCGCCATCGTTCCACCGCTATGAGCAGTATTTCTCCTACCTGGCGGACGCGGCGCGGCAACTGGGCGTCAATGGCCGTGCGCCGGAGCGGCGGGCGCCGGTGGCGTGTGCGGCGACGATCTCGAGCGGGTACGATTCGACGGCGGCGGCGGTGCTGGCGCGGTACGCGGGGTGCGAGCTGGCGGTGACGATTCGCAATCCGACGAGTCTGTGGCGCGGGTCGGATTCCGGGCAGGCCGTGGCAGAGCGGCTGGGAATGCCGTGCCGGGCCTATCGGCACCGTCCCAGGTGTTACCAGTTTGAGGAAGCGGTTTGGGCCGCGGTAGGGCGGCCGCGCGGGCTGAACCTGACGATCTTCGAATTGCCCGAGCCGTTGTGTCTGTTGTTCACGGGCAATTTCGGCGACAAAATCTGGGACCGACACTACATCTATGGACTCGACACCGGCGACCTTGAGGGGGTGGCGCTGTCGGAGTTCCGGCTGTTCCGGGGCATTTTCGACGGTGTGCCGGCGTGGTGGGGCTTCCGGCACGCGGAGGAGATCAAGCGGATCAATCTGTCGGCGGAGATGGCGCCCTGGACGCTGAACACGAACTACGACCGACCGATCGCGCGGCGGATCATCGAGGAGGCGGGCGTGTCGCGGGGCAGCTTTGCCGTGCGCAAGAAGAACACCTCGTCCGAGGCGGAGTTCCGCTGGCCGTACGGCCGCGAAGCGCGGCGCCGGTTCGCCGAATACCTGCGGCGACGCGGAGTTTATGCGCCTCCCACCTGCCTCATTTCACCGTTGCGCAAGCTTGTGCACGTGGATCGCTTTCTGCACGTCAATCTGCTGCGCCGGCTCGGCGTGCAGGCCCGGTTGAAGGACTGGCTGATGCTCAAGGGCAGTGCGCTGGTGTTTCACTGGGCCAATCTGGAGTTGAAACGGATGTACGAGGCGGGTTTGCGAGGGGCGCAGTCAGACGGGCGGCAGTCGGCGGCGCGCTCCGCGGACCAGCCGGTCAACCGCGGGATGGAGCCATGACCGGAGCAGGCGTTCTCGCTCGCAATCTGATGGTGAACTGGGGCGGCCATGCGGCGAACCTGCTGGTGATGGTCTTCTTGTCGCCGTTTGTGGTGCACACGCTGGGCCAGGTGGAATATGGTCTGTGGTATCTGTTGATGGTGATGGCGGGGTACATGGGCATCTTTGATCTGGGGGTTCGGGCGAGCACGGGGCGGCATGTTGTCTTGTACCTGGGCCGGGGAGACCACGAGGCCGTGCGCAGCACGATCCAGACGGGCCTGGGTTTCTTTTCGCTGTTTGGACTTCTAGTTCTGCTGCTGGGCGTTGGTCTGGGTTGGATGTTTCCGCGTTTTTTTCCCCGGGTGCCGCCGGAGTACTATGGTTTGGTGCGCATTCTGGTGCCGATGATGGCGGCGAACGTGCTGCTGTCGGCATACGGGGCGATATTCGGCAGCGTGCTGGTCGCGCACGACCGGTTCGACCTGTGCCGGGCGGTGGACCTGGTCGTTCTGGCGGTGCGCACGGCCGGGACGGTGGTCGCCTTGAAGGGCGGGTATCGAATCACGGGTTTGACGGTGGTGCTGCTGGCGGGCAACCTGCTGAGCCTGGCGGGCAACTATGTTTTGGCGCGGCGGATCTATCCCCGTTTAGTGGTGCGGGCGACGCTTTCGCGGGCCCGGTTGCGGGAACTGCTCAGGTACGGCGCCGGGGCGTTCATCAGCGACGCGGGCGTGATCGTTATCAGTCAGACGCCCGGGTTCGTGGTGGGTGTGGTACTGGGGTTGGCGGCCGTGGCGGTGTATGGGGTCGGCGCGATGTTGCCGTTTTACGGTGCGACGTTCTTGGTCATCATCGGCTATACGTTTTTTCCGCCGGTGCAGCGGGCCCTGGCGCGCGGCGAGTTGGGCACGGCACGATTGTTGCTGTTCCGGCAAATCAGTCTGGCGCTGAGCCTGGGCATGGGGCTGTACGTGGGTTTCATATTCTTCGGCCGATCGTTCCTGCGGCTGTGGATGGAAGGCCCCGACTTTGACGCCGTCGCGGTCGCCCAAGCGGCGCAGGTGCTGCGGATCGTGAGCATCGCGGGACTATTATATCTGCCCATCATCGGCTGCCGGGAAGCCCTGAACGCCCTGGGCCACATCCGTTTCAATGCCGTGGTTACCGCGGTCGAGGCGGCACTGAATCTGGGGCTGTCGGTGGCCATACTCATGCTGAGGAGGCCATGGGGGCTGGCCGGGGTGGCTCTGGCGACGGTCGTGGCGTTGATCCTTGGCCGAGGGGTGTTGATCCCGTGGTATGCCTGCCGGAAATTGCAGATTCCCGCGGGACAGTTCCTGCGGTCCGTCGGCAAGGCTGGGGGTATGACCTTGGCGGCGCTGATGGGTTGGTGCTGGTTCGTCCGGTGGCTGATTCCGGCGGATTCGTGGTCAGGCTTCTGGCTGCAAATCGGCCTGGTCGTGACGGGGTATGTGCCGATGGTGATGTTCGGGTTGGTGCCGGAGCAGGATCGGGCCCGGCTGGCGGGCTGGTTGGGCTGGCGGCGGGCGGCTGTCGACCGCGGTCAACCGCCGCCGGGGAACGGGTGTTGATGATGGGTACGGCGACGAGGGCAGTCCGGGCTTGGGCGGCAAACGCCTACTATAAGGCGCCCCTGCTGCGCCGGCTGTTGCGCCCGGCGCTGCGGGGGTACGAGCTTTGGCGGGCACTGCGCGTGCGGGTGTGGCGGCTGGAAGGGTCGCTGGCGGATCCCCCCAGGCGTCTGGCGGTGCTGCTGGCGGGCAGTGAAATCAACAAGAACTTCTGGGCCCGGCAGCTTTTTGGTTCGGGGGCCACGCAGCGGTACGTGGGCAAGGCGTGGTTGTGGCGGCTGTCCGGCGTGGCGCGCCGGCGGCATGGGGACTGCGACCTGCTCATCACGGAGGTCTCGCGCCGGCTGTGTCAACGACTGGACAGGCGATGCGGCTTCTGCCTGCCCTGCTGGATCGAGGGCGAGATCGATGTCGAGGAGTATCTGGCAGCGCTGCGAAAGAACCACAATATCAAGGCGGATATCCGCAAGATCAAGGAAAGCGGCCTGGAGTGCGAGTACACGACGGAGGGGTCGCGCTTTGCGGACTTTTACCGCGAGATGTACGTGCCGCACGTGCGACGGGCCCACGGCGACCGGGCCTACGTGAAACGGTATGAGACTCTGGTACAGGAGTTTAACCGCGACGGCATGCTGCTGATTCGGCGGGAGGGCAGGGACATCGGAGGCGTGGTGCTGTCGCGGCGCGGGAACACCCTGCACCTGGGCAGTTTCGGCGTGCGTGAGGAGATCGATGATGCGCTGAAGAACCAGGTGTTGGGAGCGGTGTACTACTTCGGCGTCCTTGCTTGCCGCGACAAGGGATATGGACGCGTGGGCGTCGGAGCGTCGCGACCCTTTCTGAAGGACGGGGTGCTGCAGTTCAAGAGGCGGCGCGGCATGCTGGTTAGCGGCACGATGGATGCCATGGGGTTCTTGGTGACGTGCCTGGCGCCCAGCGACGGCGTCAAGCAGTTACTGCTGCGCTGCCCGTTCGTGTATCTGGAAGGGGACCATTTGTCGGTGGCGGTATTCACGGCGAGCGAGGCCGTGCCTTCGGCGTCTGAGTTGCGTGCGCTATACAAGCAACACCGATTGCCCGGATGCGCACGGTGCGTGCTGTTTTGCCTGGGCGGCGGCGAGGATCGAGTTCGTTCGCTGGTGCCGCCGGAACTGGCCGGGGAGCTGGCGGTGGCGTCCGGGGACGAGATTCTGGGTTGCCTGTCGGCGGGAACGGCGATAACCTGAAAGGCGCCAGACTTGAGCAAGGCCGAGGGCGGAACCATCGGTCGGGACAAGTAGGGATATGAGATTGCCCATGGTTGTCAGTCGGCTGGCCTCGGCGAGCGGCGGGAGCGACGCGACGGCGCTGCCAGCGCCGGGCGCCCTGTCTGCGCCGGCGATGGTTTGCCCCCCCGCAGCGCAGGTTGAGCTTGCGCCTATGCTGCAGGCGGGGACTCCTCGGATACATTCGGATAGCCGCGAGTTCTTGAAATGCGTGGCGCTACTGTCCATGCTGGCTGATCATATCGGGGTGATTTTTCTGCCGAACATCGACGTCTTGCGTTACATCGGTCGGCTGGCTTTTCCCATTTATGCCTATCTGGTCGCGACCGGCTTTGTTCTGACGCGCAACCCGGACCGGTATTTTCTGCGTCTGGCGGGGCTGGCCTTGCTGTCGCAGATTGGTTTTGGGCTCTTTCACCATGACGGGCAGCGCTTGAACGTCATTTTTCTGTTTGCCTTGGCCGTGGCTGTGCTGCGCTGTTGGCAGCAGGGCAGGGCGGGGAAGGTCGCGGCGATCCTTGTGGCGGGCCTGGTCTTCTTCGACCTGGAGTATGGCTGGCAGGGTTTGCTGACCGTCATAGCCTTTTATCTTCTGAGAACCCACAAGATCCTAGGCAGTACCCTGTTCATGGCGGCCATGGTCGTTCCTCACTTTGTCTATGCCGGCGGGACGTACCATGTTCTGTCGGTCCTGGCCTTGCCGGTGATCCTGGCAGCGCCCCGGCGTTTCCCGTGGCGCGTGCCGAACTGGCTTTGGCGCGGGTTTTACCCCTTGCACTGGTATCCGTTATGGCTGTTAAGAAACTTCCTGGTCATGTGAGTGTGCCGGAGTCCGCCGTGCGCCGAGCCGCGGAGGTGTATGTGCGCGAGCTGCTTTGCCTGCAGCCGGGCGAGACGTTGTTGATCTACACGGACGCGGGCAGCGCTCCTGCCGTGGTGCGTGCCGTGGAAGCGAGCGCTCAGGAGATCGGGGCCCGGGTCGAGCGACTCGATCTGGGCGCCTGGTCCGACCGTCGAGCTATGACGGGTGAACTGACGGCGGTGATCGCCGCCGGTCGTTACGAAGCCATTTGCGAGCTCTCCGAGGATTACTTCTACCAGACGGCGGCCTGGTCCAAGGCGGTTGAACTCGGGGGGCGCATTTACGCCTTGACGGGCCTGGATGCCGAGGCTTTCTGCCGGTGCATAGGTCAGGTGGATCACGCGCAGATGTATGCCCTTGGTGCGGCGATCCACAAAATTCTGCGCCGCACGTCGCACCTGCGGATCACGAGTCGGGCCGGGACCGACCTGGCGTTCCCGATGAGAGCCTCGACGGGGGCGCGGGCGCTGCTGAAGCTGCGCGGCATACCCCGGCCGCAGGTGTTTTCTCCGACGGGCCGGCCCGTCCAGCGGGGGAATATCAGCCTGCTGGGCGGGCAGGTCTCGTGGCAGGGTAATGCACTGGCGATGAACGGCGCCGTCGTGGTGGATGGCTTTCTCTGGCCGCCCAGGGAGATCGGGCGGCTGCAGCAGTCGCTGGTCTTGACGGTGAGAGGGGGGCAGGTCCGGTCCATCGCTGGCCCGCCGGCCCAGGTCCGGCTGCTGGACCAGTGGTATCAGGGACGGCGCAGGAGCGTGCAACATCTGTCCATTGGTTATCATCCCTATGCGCAATTGTCGGGAAAGATCAATGAAGCCGAGCGGATCTTTGGCGGGCTGACGCTGGGGATCGGGGCTTACCCCGTGCACGCCGATGGGGTGCTGCGGCAGCCGACCATCTGGGCGGATGAGGAACTGTTGGCCGAAGCAGGGGCATTCGTTCATCCGGAGCTGCTCCAGTTGTGCCGCGCAGTGTGTCCAGCGGCGGTGGCCGGCTGCCCTGACCCTGGCCTGCCGCAGACGCCTCGCTAGTGCGGGAAACGCGTTATGCCGATCAAGACGTTGTTGTTTTTGCTGCTGTTTGCGGGGTGTGCCCTCGGAGCTTTGCTCCTGCCGGAGTGGGGCGCGTTGGGCTACGTGGCGCATTACCTGATCGGGCCCGAGCGGCAGTGGTGGCATGCGCCTCTGGCGGGCCTGGGGGTGCGCTATTCCTACACGCTCGCCCTGGCCACGGGTATCGGCATCGTGCTGCATTGGAAAAAGCTGCGGATCGGCAAGACGATCCTGACCGGACAGGAAATGCTCCTCCTGCTGTTCTTGGGCCTGATCTGGTTGACCGTCCTGCTGGGCGAACGCACGCAGGCCAAGTACCTGATCGTCGATCACCCTTCGATCAAGATGACCAAGACGCTGGTCTTTGTCCTGATGCTTACGCATGTCGCCACCACGATGCGAACGGTCCATCGCCTGTTCTGGGTGTTGACTCTTGGTGCGCTGGTTCTCGGGCTCCAGGCGTATAGCACGCCGCTGTCCGCCTTCACGGCGGGCCGGCTGGAAACGGTGGGGGGGACGGATTTCAGCACCTCGAATCATCTTGGGGGGGTGCTGGCGGCGCTGTTGTTCATCATCGGGGTGCAATTCCTGCGCAGCCGCTGGCTGGGCAAGGGGGTGTGCCTGCTGGCGGGTGCGTTTGCCGCCAATGCCATCATTCTCACGCGCAGCCGCGGCGCGTTGCTGGGCATCGTCAGCGGGGGGGTCGTCGCGTTGCTGCTGGCGCCGAAGAAGCAGCGCGTCAAGATCTTTGCCGGGTTGCTGATTGCCGGCGCGGCCATAATCTATCTCACCGATCCGTCCTTCCGCCATCGCGCCGGCACCATCATGCAGGATTCCGAAAAACGCGACACCTCCGCCCAAAGCCGGCTCGAAATCTGGCAAGGGGCCTGGCGCATGTTCCTCGATCATCCGTTGGGCGTGGGCGCCGGGAACTTCTATCAGAACATTGGCCGCTATACGCCGGCTCACCCCGAGATGGACGCACATAGCACCGTCTTGCGCTGTGCGGCGGAGCTCGGCTGGCCCGGGTTGTTGCTTCTGGGGAGCATGGTTCTCAATGCCGTGGCGATCCTGCGGCGGACGATGGTCAAGGCCCAGCAACTCCAGGCCGCCCGACGGGCCGGCCTGCTCTGGCTGTGCTATGGGACCTTGACCAGCCTCGTGGCGCTGCTGACCTATGGCTTGACTGGGTCGTTGGTGTACATGGAAAGCCTTTGGTGGCTGTTGGCGCTGCCGACGTGCCTCCAGCGTGTGGTGGAGAATCTGCTCGCGGACGAGTCGGCGGCACGGGCCGACGAGTCGGCGGCGGCGCCTGCTCCGGCGGGGCGAAAGGGCCCACCTGTCCGCCGGGGCCGTCCGGGGTTTGCCCCCGCGCGTGATTTCACGCCCTAGCACTATTGGGAGACTTCGTGAGGCATGCCGAGTTGAGGGCGCCGCACGTTCTGCACGTGGTGCCCGGGCTGCTGCCGGGCGGCATGGAGCTTGCGCTCACGCGCGTGGTCAACGGATTGTCCGGCGCCATGAGACATTCCGTGGCTTGCCTGTTCGGTGAGCCTGTCATCCGCGCGCTTTTCCCCGCCGGTACGGAGATCCACTGCTTTCACGCCCGGCCGAATGAAGTGCATTTGCCCTGGCGCTTGCGGCAACTCTTGAACCGCTTGGAGCCGACCGTGATCCACGCGCGCAACTGGGGCGCGTGGCCCGACGTGGCCCTGGCGCGCCTGTTGCGGCGGCGCCGCATACCGCTCATCTTCAGCTTTCATGGCGTGGAAAATGCCGGACCCATGCCGCTGCGCCGGCGGGTGGCGTTTCGCGTCCTGCCCCGGCTGACCACCCAGCTTCTGGCCGTCAGCGAGTCCTCCAAGCTGATGCTGGTGGGTCAGTACGGCTGGCCGAGCGACCGCGTCCTGGTCATTCCGAACGGCGTGGACACGCAACGTTTCTGCCCCGCGCCTGATGAACCGGGCAGGCCGCCCCTGGTGGTGGGAGCGGTCGGACACCTGCGGCGGATCAAAAATCACGCCCTGCTGCTGGAGGCCTGCGCCCTGCTGGCCCAGCGGGGCCTGGACGTTGAACTGCGTATCGCCGGCGAGGGGCCGGAGAAGCCGAATCTCTGCCGCCAGGCCGACGAATTGGGTTTCCGGCATTGCCTGCACCTGCCCGGCCATACCGCGGACGTGGTCCCGTTCCTGCGCGGGCTGCACGTGTTTGTGTTGAGCAGCGATAGCGAACAGCACCCCAACGCCTTGCTCGAAGCGATGGCGTGCGGCCTGGCTTGCGTCGCCACGCGCGTGGGCAGTGTTGAGGAAGTCCTTGACGGCGGACGGTGCGGCCGTATCATTGAGCCGGGCGATGGGGAGGGTCTGGCGCGGGCCCTGCAGGATTTGGCTGGCGACGCCGGGCAGCGCCGCGACTTCGGTCGCGCGGCCAGGCAGCGCGCCTGCGAATCCTACCGCCTGGACCGGATGATCGCCGCCTACCGGCGCCTGTATGAGCGATTATCGCGGCCCGCCCGCTAAGGAGAGTGACTTCGGCATGTGTGGCATCTGTGGTGTGGTCGATTACGCGGGGCTGGAGCCTGACATCGCAGCGCGGTTGCAGGCCATGGTTGCCACGTTGCGGCACCGCGGTCCCGACCAGTCCGGCACCTGGGCGGACGAACGCGCGGGACTGGGCCATGCACGGCTGAGCATCATCGACCTCAGCGACGGCCGCCAGCCGCTCGGCAATGAAGACGGCGCCGTCTGGATCAGCTACAACGGGGAAGTGTATAACTTCCCCGAGCTGCGCCGCGACCTGCTCGCCCGCGGCCACCGCTTCCGGACGCGCACCGATACCGAAGTCATCGTCCATCTCTACGAGGACGAGGGGATCGAGTGCGTGCACAAACTGCGGGGCATGTTCGCGTTTGGCCTCTGGGACGCCCGCCGGCAATGTCTGTATCTCGTGCGGGATCGGCTGGGCATCAAACCGCTCTACTATACCGTGCGCCAGGGCCGGCTGCTGTTTGGCAGCGAGATCAAGGCGATCCTCAGCGACCAGCGCGTGCCCCGCCGGGTGCGGCTGGATGCCCTGTGCGATTATCTCACCTATCTGTACGTGCCCGCGCCCAAGACCATTTTTGACGGTATCTATAAGCTCGAGCCCGGTCATTGGCTGCGTTTCGATGCCAACGGCCTGCGCACTCAGCAGTACTGGGACTTGCGCGACGCGACGCCGCTGACGCAGGACCGCGCTGCCCTCGAGGAGGAACTGCGCGATCGGCTGGCCCAGGCGGTGCGCCTGCGGCTGATCAGCGACGTGCCGCTGGGGGCCTTTCTCAGCGGCGGGATTGATTCCTCGTCCGTTGTGGCGCTGATGTCCCAGGCCGGCCAAGACCCGCTCATCACCGCCAGCGTCGGATTCCCGGACAGCCGCTATAATGAACTGCCCTTTGCCCGGCAGGTCGCTCGACGCTACCAGACCCAACATTATGAGGAAATGGTGCATCCGGACGCCGTGGACATCGTCCACAAGCTGGCTTGGCACTTCGATGAACCGTTCGCGGACTACTCCTCGATCCCCACCTATTACGTTTCGCAAGCCGCGCGGCGGCACGTGACCGTGGCGCTCTCGGGCGATGGGGGCGATGAAAACTTCGGCGGCTATCGCCGCTACCGCCTCGATCTGTTTGAGCGTCGCCTGCGCCGCTGGTTGCCCGCTTGGCTGCGCCGCGGCGTTCTCGGGCCTTTGGCGCGGGTTTATCCCAAGGCCGATTGGCTCCCCCGGCCGCTGCGGGCGAAGGTCACCCTTCGCAACGTCGCCGCCGACCCCGCTGAAGCCTACGCCCGAAGCGTCGGGTTCCTCGCCGATGAACAAAAACCCGCCGTCTTTACCGGCGACGCATTGAGCGCCCTGGCGGACTATCGTGCCAGCGACCTGATCCGGCGCCACATGAGCCGGGCGCCGGGCCAGGGCCTGGCGCAGTTGCTCTACACCGATATCAAGACCTATCTGGTCGATGATATTCTGACCAAGGTGGACCGGGCCAGCATGGCCGTCGCTCTGGAGGTCCGCGTGCCCCTCCTGGACCATCCGTTTGTCGAATTCGCCCACCGCATCCCCGCTGAGGCGAAAATTCGTGGGTCCAGCGGCAAGGTCATCTTCAAGTCGGCCATGCGGCCCTGCCTGGACGACGAAATCCTCTACCGCACCAAGCAAGGCTTCACGCCTCCGGTGGTCGAGTGGCTGCGGGGGCCGTTGCGCGAAATGCTGCAAGACCTCCTGCTGGGGACCACGCCGGCTTATGCCCCTTACCTCCAACGCGCGTTCGTGGCCAAGGCCTGCCGGCACCATCAGTTGGGCCTGCGCAATTATGGCCCGTTTCTCTGGGCGATGTTGACCTATGAATTGTGGGCGCGAACCTTTCTGCAGGGTTCTGTTGCTGCGGCCATGCCGACGCCGGTTGTGCCCCAGGCCGACGCGCCGCGGCACGTCTCCGGCGTGCGGGAGCAGTAGGTATGTGCGGCGTCTGCGGACTGGTGGATTTTAGCGGACTCGACCCGGCGGCGGCCAGGGCCCTGCCCGACATGGTCGCCACCCTCCACCATCGCGGACCCGATCAGTCCGGCACGTGGTCGGATTCCTGCGCCGCCCTGGGACACGCGCGCCTGAGCATCATCGATCTGACCGATGGCCGGCAGCCTCTGAGTAATGAGGATGGCACCGTGTGGGTCTCGTACAACGGGGAGGTGTATAACTTCCGCGAGCTGCGCGAGGATCTGCTCCGCCGGGGGCACCGCTTCCGTACGAACACCGATACGGAAGTCATCGTGCATCTGTACGAGGACGAGGGTATCGAGGCGGTTCAGCGCTTCCGCGGCATGTTCGCCTTTGCCCTCTGGGACGCCCGAAAGGAGTGCCTCTATCTGGTGCGCGATCGCCTGGGTATCAAGCCCCTCTTTTACACCCTGCGGGGTGAATGCCTCGTCTTTGGCAGCGAGATCAAGGCCATTCTGGCGTGCCCTGGCATCCCGCGCCGGCTCCGGCCGGAGGCGCTGTCGGACTATCTGACCTTTCAGTATGTGCCCAGCCCCAAGACCATGTTTGCCGACGTCTTCAAGTTGCCCGCCGGACACTGGCTGCGCTTCGATCGCCAGGGAATCGCCCAGCAGGAGTATTGGGACCTCGAGCCCCAGCCGCCCTTCGCGGCCAACCGGCGCCAATTGGAGGAACAACTCATCGAGCTGCTGCACGAGGCGGTGCGGCTGCGCCTCGTCAGCGACGTGCCGTTGGGGGCGTTTCTCAGCGGCGGGGTCGATTCGTCCGGCGTGGTCGCCATGATGGCCCGCGCGGGACAGGATCCCCTGGTGACCGTCAGCATCGGCTTCGACGAGAGCGACTACAACGAACTGCCCTTTGCCCGGCTGACTGCCCGCCGTTACGCCACCCGCCATTACGAGGAAATAGTGCGGCCCGAGGCGGTGGAGATCGTCGAGAAGCTCGCCTGGCACTTTGATGAGCCGTTCGCCGATTTCTCCTCCATCCCGACGTTTTACGTCTCGCAGGCGGCCCGGCGACATGTTACCGTGGCGCTCTCGGGCGACGGCGGCGACGAGAACTTCGGCGGTTACCCCCGTTACCGTTGGCATCTGTTCGAGCAAAGCGTCCGGCGATGGCTGCCGGGTTGGTTCCGCACCCATTGCCTGGGACCCCTCGCCCGCGCCTGGCCCGACGCCTCGTGGCTGCCCCGACCGCTTCGAGCCCGGCAGACGCTCGAAAGGATCGCCCTGGATCCGCTGGCGGCCTATCTGCGCGCCGTGGGCTTCCTCGACGACACGCAAAAACAGGAGGTGCTGACCGGCGATCTCGTGCGAACACTCGGCGACTATCGCTCGGCTGACGTCATCCGACACTACCTGGACCGCGGCGGCCGACGTGGCCTCGACCAACTCTCCTACGCCGAAATCAAAACCTACCTCGTGGACGACATCCTTACCAAGGTCGATCGCACCAGCATGGCCGTCGCCCTGGAAGTCCGCGTGCCCCTCTTGGATCATCTCTTGGTCGCCTTTGCGTCGCGCGTGCCCAGCCACATGAAGATCGAAGGCCGAAACGGCAAGGCCATTCTCAAGTCCGCCTTGCGCCCCTACGTGGATCGCCAGGCGTTGTACCGCCGCAAGACCGGCTTTTCCCCGCCCCTGGGCCAATGGATGCGCGGACCGTTGCGCGGCATGCTCCACGATCTCCTGCTCGCCCCCGACACCCGCAGCCGCGACTACCTCCGCCCCGCCGCGGTGCGAGGGTTTATGGAGAGGCACGCGGCGGGGGAGAATTTTACGCATGTTCTGTGGGCTTTTTTGATGTTTGAATGGTGGTGTCGAAAATTTCTCTGATTTTTCGGACGCTATGGCGGCTGTGCAGAGTAGATACTGTCGTGAAGAGGAGTCGAATTGGGTTGTTTTCCTGAGAAACCCCTCGGAGAAGCCGGTATCGAACACCAGACGATACTTTGGCCGCCAATCCGGATGGCCAGTTGGGACATGACTACTTGATAATACAATAGCTGAGGAAACTGCGGTCTGCTGATATGCTACTGGCTCTTTTTTTGAGGGAATTCAGCCGGGTATGAGAAGAGTTTTGTCGTTTTCCTATTGTTTTCCCAACGTTCGGCGGCCGACGTGGGGAATTTTCGTGCGGCAGCGGCTGGCGGCGCTGGCGCGACGGATTGTTCTGGAGGTGGTGGCGCCGGCGCCGTTTTTTCCCTTTTGGACGCGGGGGCGGGGGCAGGCGCCGGAACGTCTGGAGGACCAGGAGGGCCTGCGGGTCCATCATCCGCGGTTTTTTTACGTGCCGGGTATCTTGAAGAACCAGGACGCGCGATTTTATCGGTGGGGCCTGCGGCGTTGGGTGGGGAAGCTCTGCGCCAGCTTCCAGCCGGACCTGCTGGACGCCCATTTCGTCTGGCCGGACGGCGTGGCGGTGGCGGGGTTGGCGCGGGAGCTGGGGCTGCCGTACGTCATCACGTTGCGGGGGAAGATTTACCCGTGCGTCGAAGTTCCCTCTCAGCGCCGGCAGTGTGCGCGGGCGCTGGTCAATGCCGATGCCGTGATCAGCGTGAGCGACCCGATGGCGGAGCTGGCGTGCGAGCTAGGCGTGCGGCGCGAGCGGATGCACGTCATTCCCAACGGCGTGGACACTGAGCGTTTTCGCCCGCGCGAGCGGTACGAAGCTCGGCGTCTGTTGGGGCTGGGGTGCGACGGCCCGCTGATCGTCGCCATTGGGCACCTGAAGCCGACGAAGGGGCACAGCGAGTTGGTGCGGGCGGTGGCGAGCGTGCCGCAGAAGCCTCGGCTGGTGATCATCGGTGCGCAGGCCGATTGCCGGGGCTACGAGGAGGCGTTGAGGAAGGAGATCGCGGCCTTGGGGCTGGCGGGCCGGGTGGTGCTGGCTGGGCCTCAGCCCTACGACCGCATTCCCGTTTATCTAGCCGCCGCCGATGTGAGCGTCCTGGCATCGTACCGCGAGGGCTGCCCGAACGTCGTCCTGGAGAGTCTGGCCTGCGGCACCCCGGTCGTGGCCACGCGCGTGGGGGCAGTGCCGCGCCTGGTCGAGGACGGCGGCAATGGGCGCATCGTGCCGCCGCGCGACGCCGGCGCCTTGGCGGAGGCCATCCAGGACGTCTTGCAGCGGTCGTGGTCGGCGGAGGCGCTGCGCAATTCCCCCAGTGTCAAGACGTGGGACACGGTGGCGGGGGAAGTGCTGTCCGTTTTCGAGGGCGTGTGGCAGGAGCGAGCGCGCTGCTGAGTAACCCATGAGATTAATTCGAGCGCCGCAAACGTCCGTCTTGATCGGCTCGAGGCCCGAGCGCCGCGTGCTGGCGCTTTGCGGCGACACGCAGGTGGGACTTTGGCTGGTCCGGAGTCTGGGGCGGGCGGGCCTGCACTGCTTCTGCGTTTGCGCCAGCCCGAACGCCCTGGCGGCTCACAGCCGGTATTGCGCCGGCGCGTGGATGCCCACGGCGGGCGGCGGTGCGGACCGTGCGGTCGCTGAGCTGGAGAGTCTCGCCCGCGAGCTGCGTGTCGGCTCCATTATGCCCATCGCGGAAAATCTGCACGTGATGCTGATCAAGCAGCGGGCGCGTTTTGAACCTGATATTCACGTCTTCAGCCCGCCGGCGGAATGTTTCCAAAAAGCGACCGACAAGCAGTTTATGACGGGGCTGTGCCATGAGCTGGGCATTCCGGCGGCCCGCGGCGCGACGCTGGACCGATTTATGGCCGGGGCGGAGGCCGCCGATTGGCGTTTCCCCCTGGTGTTGCGGACGCGAAACCAGAACCTGCCCGACGGTGCGCGCGCTCCCTGGAAGGCGGCGTACGCCGCCACGGAAGCGCAGCTCCAGTCGCTCTACGCCTCGGTGCAAGCGATCGCCGACAATATTATCGTGCAGGAATATCACCCCGGCGTGGAAGACCACATCCAGGTTTTGATGCACCACGGGGAGCCGTTCACGTTGTGCGAGTACATCGGGGAGCATCATATGCCGCTGGCGGGCGGGGTGACGGTGCAGCGTATCACCTGCCGCCACGACAACCTTCGCCGCGACGCGGTGCGTCTGCTGCAGGCGATCGCCTGGGAAGGGGTGGCGGCCGTGCAGTTCCACATCGAGCCCCGCACGGGCGATTACATTTTCCTGGAGATCAACCCGCGGTTCTGCGGCGGTCTGCCTACGGTCATCCTAGCCGGTTTCGACGCGCCGTTTCTGCTGTGGCAGAGCCATTTTGAGCCGGGCCGCATGAAGGCGACGCCGTGCCGGCTGGGCCTGCGCACCCGCATCCTGGGAGGCGACGTCAACTGGATGATCGGCATGATGCGCGGGGATGAACTGCCGCCCGGTCAGAAACGGCTGGGCAAGCTGTCGAGTTTGTGCCGCTTTCTCTACAATTGCGGTCCTTGGACGCGTGACGACGTGTTTCTCTGGCGCGACCTGAAGCCGTTCTGGGTGGATGGTCGCAACATGCTCCGCAAACTGGGGGGAAAGTCTTTCGATCTGATCGGCGGGGCCGAACCAGCCCCGTAGTGGCAGCCATGAAACCCGGCGTGTACATCACGTGTGACGTGGAATGCAGCATGGGCGGCGCGTTGGCCGAGGCGGCTCTGCGGCCGGTGCCGCCGGCGCGGGCCATGATGGGTCGTTACGGCGAGCATGAGTTTGGCCTGCCTCTCATCACCGACATCCTGGGCGAACATGACCTGGCGGCCACTTTTTTTGTTACGCCCTTTCTGGACGAGCAGGGTTATCCCGGCGCGGGCGAGGCGATCTGCCGGTTTCTGCTGGAGCGCCAGCAGGACGTGCAGCTTCATGTGCACCCCTGCCACGCCGCCTACACTCCGGGCTACACCGGCGCCTTGCCTGATTTTATGGCTGAGCTGGCGGCGGACCGTCAGCGCCGGTTGTTGGCAGAGGGTTGCCAACGGTTGCAGCGGTGGACCGGCCGGCCGCCGGTGGCGTTTCGGGCGGGGAACCTGGGTGCTTCGGGGCAAACGCTCGAGTTGCTGCCGGCAGTGGGCATCCGCATCGACTCCAGCTACGCCTTCCCGTATGCGGGCTCGCTCTGTGCCATCCCGGCGCCACAGCCTTTCAATGGGTCCCGTTGGTACGGCACGGTGTTGGAACTGGCGGTCTCGGGGTTCTTGCAGCGGCGGCTGCCGGGCTTGCGGCCGACGAGGATGCTCGACCTGGCTGCGGTTTCGTTCGCCGAATGCCGTGAGGTGATCCGGGGCATCTGCGCCGCCGGCGCCGACGCGGTGCTAATCCTGCACAGCTTCAGTCTGTTCAAGGTTCGCAACCAGCAATACGACGGCGGGCGACTGAATCGCATGGTGGCCGGCCGGTTCCGGCGCCTGTGCGCCTGGCTGGCGGAACACCGAGAGGAAAGGCCCGTGCGCACCTGCCGGGAGCTGGCCGATGCGATTGATCGGCAATGCTACCAGGCTAGCGCCGTCCCGCCGTTGCGGATCTCGACGCCTCTAGCCTTGCTGCGGCAGGCGGCCCAGTTGTATAACAGCCTGTACTGGACCTAGCGGTCCGTGACAGCCGAGTTTGGGAGAAGCGGGTCTTTGATAAGAAGACAGTTGCAGGGTTCGCCCAGGCATGCCCTACTGGCAAGGGCGGAATGAACGGGAGCGTGGCAGCCCACATATTCAATTGTCCGTGAGCGCTCGGCCGGCGGGCGAGGCCTGACAGGAGTGATTCATAATGTTGCCTTTTCTCGCGCGGACCTGTTTTCGCCTTCAGGAGCGTCTGCTGGGTCGCAGGACCTTCAGTCTCCTCAGACAACTGGAAGAGAGTCAATGGTGGCCTTGGTCGCGGCTCCAAGAGCTGCAAGTCCGGCGGCTACGGCGCCTGCTTCAGGTCGGTTACGACCATTGCCCCTATTGGCGGGGCGTGATGGACGAAGGCGGTATCCGGCCCGACCAGGTCGCCAACCTTGCCGACCTGAGGCGGTTACCGCTGCTCGAGAAGGAGACCATCCGTGCCCAACGGGAGAACATGGTGTGGCGCTCCGAAGGCCCTCGTCTGCAACTGACGCGGACGAGCGGCTCCACCAATGAGGCCCTGCAGTTTTACAGCAACTCCAACCGCGAAGCAGCGATCAACGCCGCCCGGATGCGCGGCCATCGCTGGATCGGCATCGAAAAGGGGGACAAGGAGATGTACTTCTGGGGCTCGCCGATCGAGCTCAGCAAGCAAGATCGCGTCAAGCGCGTCCGCGACTTCTTCGTCAACGACGGTCTCACCAACGGCTTCGTCCTGGCGCCCGATCTGGTACCGGGCTACGTGGCTCAGTGGCGGCGCTGGCGACCCCGCTGCATCTTTGGCTACCCGAGCAGTTTGGTCCTCCTGTGCAAATGGGCCACCCAGCAGGGGATCGATCTCCACGGTGTTAAGGAGCGCGGGCTCGAGGTCATCTGCACCACATCGGAAATGCTCAGCGACGTGGACCGCCGTCTCATCAGCGACGCGCTGGGCGTTCCGGTGTACGATTCCTACGGTCTGCGCGAGGCCGGTTTCATCGGCCACGAATGCGCTGAGGGCGTGATGCACACCACCGACGAGCAGCTCATCCTCGAAACCATCGACCCGGACACGCTGGTGCCGACGGCCGGCGAGGGCGAATTGGTCGTTACCAGCCTCATCAGCCGCGTCATGCCCGTCATCCGCTACCGGACCGGCGACCTGGTTCGGCTTTCGGCCGAACCTTGCCCCTGCGGCCGCTCCCTGCACCGGGTCCAGGTCAGCGGCGGACGCGCCGTGGATTTTGTCGTCACCGATCGCGGGCAGTGGGTCGCGGGATATGCCTTCATCTACATCTGTCGCAGCGTTCCAGGGATCGTTAAATTCCAGGTGCACCAGGAGCGCCTGGGCGCGCTGCGCGTGCTACTGGTCACCGACAACAGTTTTCCGCCCGACGGCCAGGAACGGATCGCCCAGGCCGTCCGCCGGCGCCTGGACAGCACGGACGACATTGGCGTGGAGATCGTCCCGGACATTCAACCGGGACCCTCGGGCAAGTACCGGCCCGTCTTGAGCAAAGTGGCTCAAGAGTCGCGCCTCGGCGCCCGCCCGGCCGGGGGAAAAACGGCATGAGATGGTGGCATTACAAGAGCCTGCGGGTGGTCCTGTTTCTGGCGCTCTTTATGCTCGCGGGCGAAACCGCGGTGCGTGTCCGCGCCTACCTTCGCTTCGGCTCCGTGGACGTCGCCGGGGAGGAAATGTACGTCGCCGACCCTTTGATCGGCAAGACCCTCCGCCCCAACTTTATCCTGCGCGGCGGCGTGACGGAAGTTCGGATCAACAGCCTGGGCTTTCGCGGTCCCGAGATCACGCTGGACAAACCGCCTGGCGTCTGCCGGGTCCTGTGCCTGGGCGATTCCGTGCTGTTCAGCGGCGGCGTGCCCAACGACTCGTACTTGCTCACCGCGCGCCTGGAAAACCACCTGCGCACCCTTCTGGGGCGCGAGGTGCAAGTCATCAACGCGGGGGTCCCCGGCTACAGCATCGAGAGCAGCGCCAAGCTCTACGAGCACCGCTGTCGGCGCCTCTCTCCGGACGTGGTGGTGGTTTGTCAAGTCGTCAATGACCTGACTGGGGCCCTGGGCCGCGCCGCCGCCGGCCCCCAAGGCGGCAAGGCAGGTCGCCCGGGCCTCGGACTCACCGTCGGCCTGCGCCTTGCCGAATGGCGCGACAAAAATTTCCTCATCTATCACCTCGTGCGCAAGAACCTCACCACTCGTCTGTCTCCGTTGGGCACGGGCGCCAAATGCCTTGAGACCCTCCCTCTCGAGGTGACCGACCCCTATGAGGCCGAATTAACCAGGCTGGTGGGACTAGCGCGCCGGGACGGCTGTCAGGTCGCCCTCTGCACCGCCTGGAAAGCGTTCAGCCCCGCCCAGCCCCGCCAACAACAACACGAACTGGCGACGCCCTTCTTCCTCATCCTGCCCAACGTCTCTCTGCCGGCTCTCTACGAGGGGTTCGACCGTTTCAACGCCGCCGTCCGAGGCGTCGCCCAGGCGCAGGGCGCCCTCCTGGTGGATCTCGCCGAGCTTATCCCGCCCGATCCGCAACTCTTCAGCGACCCCACGCATCTCAGCGCCGCAGGTCATGCCCTGGCCGGGGAATTGCTCGCCGAACAACTGGCCCTGTCCTTCTGGGGAGTCAGTCCTCATGACGTTCAATAGCCTCCACTTCACCATTTTTTTTGCGCTCATCTTCACCCTGAGCTGGATACTCGTGCGCTGGCCGCGCGCGCGCCAAGCGTTGCTCCTTCTGGCCAGCTACTACTTCTATCTCGCCCTGAGTTGGAAATACGTCGTTCTCGTGATCGCCAGCACTCTGGTCGATTTCGTCGTCGGCCTGGGCCTGGCCCGCGCCGCCGCCCCGCGCCAGCGCCGGCTTCTGCTGGCCCTCAGTATCGCCTGCAACCTCGGCGCGCTCGCCATCTTCAAGTACGCCAACTTCTTCCTAGGCAGCGTCTATGACTTGCTGGCCTCCCTGGGCTGCCACGTAGCTCCCCACCAGCTTAGCGTGCTACTGCCCGTCGGTATCAGCTTTTACACCTTCAAGACGCTCACCTATACCATCGGCGTGTACCGGCGAGAAATCGAGCCCACGCGCGATTTGCTGCACTATGCCCTATTTGTCGCCTTTTTTCCCCAACTGCTCGCCGGCCCCATCGCTCGTGCCGGCCAGTTCCTGCCCCAGTTGCGCCAAACCCCGGCCTTCGATGATCACGAGGCCCTGCTCGGGCTGGCCCAAGTCTTCCGCGGCCTGATCAAGAAAATGGCCCTGGCCGACCTGCTCTCCGTCGCCCTGGTCGATCCCGTGTACGCCGACCCCACCCGCTACGCCGGTTGGACCAATCTCCTGGCCAGCTACGGCTACGCCCTGCAAATCTATTGCGACTTCAGCGGCTACAGCGACGTCGCCATCGGCGCCGCCCGTCTGCTCGGCTTTTCCTCCCCCCTCAATTTCAACCGTCCCTACCTCGCTCTGGGCGTCCGCGACTTCTGGGCCCGCTGGCACATCAGCCTGAGCACCTGGTTGCGCGATTACCTCTACATACCCCTGGGCGGCAATCGCCGCGGCACGGGCAACACCTATCGCAACCTCTTTCTTACCATGTTCCTCGGCGGTCTCTGGCACGGCGCCGCCTGGCACTTCGTCGCCTGGGGCGCCTTTCACGGCGCCTGGCTTATCCTGGCCCGCGTCCTCGGCCGCGACCGCCGCGCCGAAGAGCTCTCCGCCGTCGCTCGCTGGGGCCGCCGTCTTCTCACCTTTCACCTGGTCTGCGTCGGCTGGATTCTCTTCCGCGCCGACACCCTGCATGACGCCCTGCTCATCGGCAAACAGATCCTCACGTGGGCCCCCGGTCCGACCCTCACCGGTCTTCACGTCTGGGTCCCCCTGTTGGTGGGTTACGCCGCTCACGGCTTTCCGCTGGAATGGCTCGACGGGCTGCAGGAAAGGTTCACGCGCTTGCCCGCCTGGTGCCAAGGCGGCGTCTATGCCGCCGTGGTGGTCTGCCTCATCGGCGTCGGTGGCGCCGAGGTCCCCTTCGTGTACTTCCAGTTCTAGCCCCCGGTATCAAGACCCTGCCCCAACCCTCGCCAGACGCGCCAACGCATTCCGTACCGTCCTGAACCGCAGATGCTTCAACCGCGACCAGCGCAGATGGCTCAACGTGGGCAGAATCACCTTCACCCGCAGCGCCTCCCGTCGGTAACGCCGCTCCGTCACGCCGTGCGCCAACGCGCGATTGGCTTGCTCAATTACCCGCTGCCCTCGGCCGCTCGCGTCGATAACAACCCGCTGCCCCGTGTCCCAGGTCGGCACTTGGCTGACCTGCTCCACTCCTCCGGGCCTCAGGTCTGCCCGCAGAATGCAGCCCGCACGCTCGGCGCCGCGCCACCGGTACACGTCGCCATCCGTGAAATATACGCTCCCCGCCGCGAAGTTCCCCAGCGAGTAAATTACTACCCCCCCGTTGTACCTCTCCAACCCTTGGAGCACGTGCGGATGGTGCCCCAAGATCATGGTCGCGCCGGCATCGACGAGCCGGTGCGCGAGCACCATCTGTCGCGGCGAGGGTATGCGGAATCGCTCCTCGCCCCAGTGCAACGACACCAGCACGTGCTCGCACTCTCCGCGCAACTCCCGAACGCGGCCGGTCAAGCGCTCCACGTCGAGCGGCGCCACGCCCCAGTGGTTCGCCGCCGCCAGGAAGGGCGCGCCGCTCGCGCGGTCGGCCGCCCCCAGGAAGGCCATTCGTTGCCCGCCGGCCTCCACGATCGCGGGCGCCTCCGCCTCCGCCAGGTTCTCCCCGGCGCCAAACGCCGCGACGCCCAGCTCCTCCAGCACCCGCCTGACCCGCCGGCAACCGCCCTCCAGACAATCGAAGGTGTGGTTGTTGGCGAGCGTTACCACCGTGAATCCGGCGGTTCGCACGCTGCGCATCAGCGCCTCCGTCGAGACGACCACCGCCTCATGCCCTACCGTCGCCCCGTCCCCCGGCAGCGCGCACTCCAAGTTGCCAAACACGACGTGGCTTTCCGTCAGGACGCCGCGGACCTCGGCGAACAGCTCCTCGCCGTCCCTGGCCGCTTCCCGCCCTCGGGGATCCACCGACAACAGCAAATCCCCCACCGCCGCCAACCGCACTCCCTGGCGGGGACTATGGTCCCCGCCCGCTCCGGGGTCGCCTTGGCCTGCACGGTTCTTCCGGGGTTCCTCTGCCATGCTGCCCATTGTAATCGCCTCCCTGGTCCCCTCCAAGTCCCCACCCCATTGCCGCTGCCTCTGGTCCCAACTGGCGGAGGTCGTTAGAGCCTTAGCGTTCGCAGCCGTAAGGCGTTGCCCACCACGGAAAGGGAGCTGAACGTCATGGCAGCAGCGGCCACAAGGGGACTCAGCAGGACGCCGAGGAACGGGTAGAGTATGCCGGCAGCGATGGGCACGCCGAGGGAATTGTAGGCAAAGGCAAAAAACAGATTTTCTCGGATGTTGCGCATGGTGGCCCGACTTAGACGTCGTGCTTGGGCAATGCCGCGGAGATCACCCTTCAGCAGTATCATGCCGGCACTCTGCATGGCCACGTCGGCGCCCGTGCCCATGGCAATGCCGACCTGGGCCTGCGCCAGGGCGGGAGCATCGTTGATCCCGTCTCCCGCCATGGCGACCCGGCGTCCGTCCTGCTGCAGGCGCTTAATCACCTCGGCCTTTTGCCGCGGCAGGACTTCGGCCTCTACGCGCTCGAGGCCGAGTTGGCGGGCGATGGCTTTCGCGGTGGTGCGGTTGTCCCCGGTCAGCATGACGATCTCGACGCCATCCTCGCGCAACCAGCGCACGGCTTCCGGGGTCGATGCCTTGATGGGATCCGCCACGCCCAATAGACCAGCCAATTTGCCCTCTACGGCAACGAAGAGCACGGTTTGACCGTCGGCGCGCAGTTCTTCCGCCTGGGCCGCGGCAGCGCCGATTTCGACTCCCAAATCTTCCAGCAAACGAGCATTGCCCAACGCCAAACGCCGGGTCCGCCAGCGGCCGGCAACACCTTTGCCGGGGATGGCCTCAAAGTCCTCGACTTCAGCCATCTCTACGCCGCGCTCTTGGGCTCGCGCCACGATGGCCGCGGCCACCGGGTGCTCGCTACCGCGTTCCAGGCTCGCCGCCACTTGTAGCAACTCATCTTCCGTCCCACCCTCCGCCGGCGCGATCGAAACCAGCCGCGGCTTGCCCTCCGTCAGGGTACCCGTTTTGTCCACCACCAGGGTATCGACCTTTTCCATGACTTCGAGGACCTCGGCGTTTTTGACAAGTACGCCGCTTTGCGCGCCACGGCCGACGCCGACCATGATCGACATGGGAGTAGCCAATCCCAGGGCACAGGGGCAAGCGATAATCAGCACCGTGACGGCGTTGACGATGGCATAAGCCAGGCGCGGCGTCGGTCCGAAGAAGGCCCAGACGATGAACGTCGCCACGGCCACCCCGATGACGGCGGGCACAAAGAAGCTGGCCACCCGATCGGCCACTCGTTGGATGGGCGCCCGGCTGCGCTGAGCCTCGCCGACCATTTGCACGATCTGGGCCAACAACGTGTCACGACCTACCCGCTGGGCCTCCATCACAAAGCTGCCGGTCGTATTCACCGTGGCGCCGATCACCGTGCTGCCGGGCCCCTTCTCCACCGGCATCGGCTCCCCCGTAATCATGGACTCGTCCAGGAAACTGCGCCCTTCCAGGATCGTGCCGTCCACGGGGACCTTTTCGCCGGGCCGCACCCGCAGGCGGTCCGCGATCTGAACGTGCTCCAGAGGGACGTCCTCTTCCCAGCCAGCGGGGCGGACCAAGCGGGCGGTCTTTGCCGCCAACCCCAGCAAGGCCCTGAGGGCGCCACTGGTTTGCCGCCGGGCCCGCAGCTCGAGCACCTGCCCCAGCAGGACGAGCGACGTTATCACTCCGGCAGCCTCGAAGTAGGTGGCGACCGCGCCGCCGGCAGTGCGGAACGCCGCGGGAAAGATGCCGGGGAAAACCGCGGCCACGGTACTATAGCTCCAAGCGGCTCCGACGCCCGTGGCGATCAGAGTGAACATGTTGAGCTTCAGGGTGACGACGGAGCGCGCACCCCGCACGAGAAAGGGCCACCCGCACCACCACACTATCGGTGCGGTGAGAAGCATCTCAATCCACGCCCGGAGGCTCGCAGGCAGCCACCCCGCGGTCGGCCGGCCGGGGAGGTGCTCGGCCATCCCCAGCGCCACCAGGGGCACGGTGAAGGCTGCGCCGATCCAGAACCGACGCACCATGTCCTTAAGCTCCGGGGACTCTTCGTCCGCCGTGGTCGCCGTCCGAGGTTCCAACGCCATGCCGCAGATGGAACACACCCCAGGGGAGTCCTGCAGGATTTCCGGATGCATAGGGCACGTGTAAGCGGCTCCATTTTCGGCGCGAGGTGAGCTGGGCGCGTGGGCGGTTGGTTCTACAGGTAGATCTTTTCCCTCCGCTTTTCCGACGGGCGGTTGGAGATAACTTTCCGGATGTGTTTCAAATTCCTCCGCGCAGGCGGAGCTGCAGAAATAGAAATCCCGGCCCTGGCGCCGCACGTGCCCAGCGGCGGCCTCGACAGTCACGAGCATACCGCAAACCGGATCTTTCAGGGACCCCGGCCAATGTCCTTCAGGAGGAGGATGTCTCGTGTTTGCCTGACCCATGCATCTCTCACCGCCCGGTGGCCGTAAGGCGAGGCTTGCTTCGGGCAGCCTGATGCTAGATTCTATCTCCGGATCTGTCATTTTCCAGGCCGCTATGCCAAGTCTGGTTAGGCTGGGGTCGGCGCAGCGCGTCGCTGATGCTCCTGGTGCGGTTCAGAGAAAGTTCCCGCTCTGGGCTAGGCGAGGGGCGGAAAATATGAGCTTGTCTGGGGTGCGGTAAGGGGTTATGATCGCCACCGAGAGCTGGTGTCAGGGTTGGCGCGGTGAGGTGGCAGGACGCCTGAGCAGAGAAAAGATCGGCGGGCGACACGATGGCAGCGGGCGTGATGGAGCGCTACGAGACGTTGGCGCGGCGGGCGCGGCAGGCAGTGGCGGCGCAGCAGGGGGGACAGAGTATCTGGATTCAGGTCGGCTCGGCGACCTGCGAGAACGCGGCGGGCGCCGAGGGGGTGTGGGATGAGTTTCGCAAGCACATCCGGGCGTCGGGGCGGGCCGACGTGGGGCTGCGGCGGGCTGGGTGCACCGGCCGGTGCAGTTGTGAGCCCATCGTGGGGGTGTTTCGGCCGGGTGCCATGCCGATTCAGTACCAGCGGGTGAACCGCGAGATCGTGCATGAGATTTTCACGGAGCACGTGCAGGCTGGTCGGCCGGTGGGCAAGCATCTGTTGCAGTCCGCCGGGGGCCGGGAAGCGGCCGTGCCGGGACATGAGTTCTTGTTTTGCACCAGTGGACGGTGCTGCGGGTTGAAGGAGCGGGACTATCGGCAGATGTTTGCGGCGCGCCTGGCGGCGCAGGGCGTCGGGCCGCCGGAAGCGGTGGTGATCGAGGCGAATTGTTTCGGGCTCTGTCAGCTCGGTCAGGCGGGCGCGTGGGGTTTCGTGCTGGTGCGGCCGGGGAACGTGATCTACCGGCTGCGGGACGAACGGGACGCCGACGAGATCATCGAGGCGCACGTGCGGGGGGGGCGGGCGGTGGAGCGGCTGCGGGTGGAGGAGGAGCCGATCGGGCAGCGCTTCTTCGAGATGTACGGGGACGTGGCGTTCCTCAACCGGCAGAGCCGGCTGGCGCTGCGGAACGGCGGGATCGTGGACCCGGAGAGCATCGAGGAGTACTTCGGGTTTCAGGGTTTCGCGGCGTTGGCGCGGGTGCTGGAGAAGGGGGACCCGGAGTGGGTGATCGGGCAGGTGCGGCAGGCGAAGCTGCGGGGTCGAGGAGGCGGGGGGTATCCGACGGCGGACAAGTGGGCGCTGGGGCGGGCGGCGGCGGGCGAGCAGAAGTTCGTCATCTGCAACGCGGACGAGGGCGACCCGGGAGCGTTCATGGACCGGAGCATGTTGGAGGGGGACCCGTTCAGCGTGCTGGAGGGGATGGTGATCGGGGCGTTTGCGGTGGGGGCCCGGCAGGGGTACTACTACGTTCGGGCGGAGTATCCGATGGCGATCCGGCGGATCGAGAACGCGCTGGGCCGGGCCCGAGAGTGGGGGTTGTTGGGAAAGGACATCCTGGGCAGCGGGTTTGATTTTGATCTGGAGGTGCGGCTGGGGGCGGGGGCGTTCGTGTGCGGAGAGGAGACGGCGCTGATTCATTCGATCGAGGGGGCGCGGGGGCAGCCCGGCGTGCGGCCGCCGTATCCGACCGAGCGCGGACTTTGGGGCCAACCGACGGTGATCAACAACGTCGAGACTTTTGCCAACGTGCCGGTCATCTTCTACTATGGGGCGGACTGGTTTGCCAAGATCGGCACCGACCAGAGCGGCGGCACGAAGGTCTTCGCGCTGGCCGGAAAGGTAAAGCACACGGGCCTCGTCGAGGTGCCGATGGGGACCACGCTGCGCGAGGTGGTGTACGACATCGGCGGGGGGGTGGCGAAGGGCAAGCAACTCAAGGCGATTCAGACGGGCGGGCCGGCGGGCGGTTGCATCCCGGCCCAGTGGCTGGAGACGCGGGTGGACTTCGACACCCTGCAGGCGGCCGGGTCAATCATGGGGTCCGGGGGTATGATCGTGATGGACGAGGACGACTGCATGGTCGATATCGCCCAGTTTTTCCTGCGGTTTTCGCAGTCGGAGTCGTGCGGGAAGTGCACGCCGTGCCGGGAGGGGACCAAGCGGATGCTCGAGATCGTGGAGCGGATCACGGCGGGGCAGGGGCGGGAGGATGATCTGGCGAAGCTGGAGCGGCTGGCGCGGCTGGTGAAGAAAACGTCGCTGTGCGGGCTGGGGCGGGCGGCGCCTAATCCGGTGCTCTCGACGCTGGCCCATTTCCGGGCCGAGTATGAGGCGCACGTGCAGGAGAAGCGGTGTCCGGCGCGGAAATGCGTGGCGTTGATTCATTACGAGATTGACCCGGCCAAGTGCGTGGGGTGTACGATGTGCGCGCGGAATTGTCCGGCGGCGTGTATCAGCGGGGCCCCGCGGCAGGCGCACGTGATCGACCAGGCGCGGTGCATCAAGTGCGGCCGGTGCTACGCCGTGTGCCGGTTCGAGGCGGTGCAACGGCGGTGAGAGTGAGGCGGCAGGGCGATGGAACAGAAGCAGACGGTGCACTTGACGATCGACGGGGCGGCGGTGGAGGCGCCGGCGGGGACGACGATCATGGAGGCGGCCGAGACGCTGGGGGTGTACGTGCCGCGGCTGTGCTACCATCCGGAGCTGAGCCTGGCGGGGGCGTGCCGGGTGTGCATCGTCGAAGTGAAGGGGGTGCCGTACTACCTGGCGTCGTGCGCCTCGGCGGTGTGGGAGGGGATGGAGGTGCAGACGAACTCGCCGGAGATCCGCCAGGCGCGGCGGGACATTATCGAGCTGCTGCTGGACAATCATCCCGTGGATTGTCAGACCTGCGAGCGGGACGGGAACTGCGAGCTGCAGAATCTGGCGTACTCGCACGGGGTGCGGGAACGGCTGTTTGCCGGGGAGCGGAAGCATTTTGCGCGCGAGGATTCCAGTCGGAGCGTCGTGCGGGACGCGGACAAGTGCGTGCTGTGCGGCCGGTGCTTCCGGGTCTGCGCGGAGGTGCAGGGGGTGACGAATCTGTCGCAGCAGGGGCGGGGGTTCCTGACGGTGGTGACGCCGGCGCACGAGGCGCGGATGGACGAGTCGGTGTGCATTCAGTGCGGGCAGTGTATCAACGTGTGTCCGACGGCGGCGTTCTTGGAAAAGAATCACACGGAGCGGGTCTGGCAGGCGCTAGCGGACCCGGGGGTGCACGTGGTGGCGCAGGTGGCGCCGTCGATTCGGGCGGCGATCGGGGAGGGTTTTGGGCTGCCGCCGGGGACGGCGGCGACGGGGCGGACGGTGACGGCGTTGCGGCGGTTGGGGTTCGACGCGGTGTTCGACACGGACCTGGGGGCGGATTTGACGATCATGGAGGAGGCGGAGGAGTTTGTGCAGCGGCTGGAGGGCGGCGGGGTGCTGCCGATGCTGACCAGTTGCTCGTCGGGATGGATCAACTTTCTGGAAAAGTTCTATCCCGAGCTGATCGCGCACGCCTCGACGTGCAAATCGCCGATGAGCATGACGAGCGTGCTGGCGAAAACGTACTATGCCCGGCTGAAAGGGCTGGATCCGGCGCAAGTCTTCATGGCGGCGGTGATGCCTTGCGTGGCGAAGAAGTACGAGATGGGGCGGGCGGAACACGCGGAGCCGGACGGCAGTCCGTACACCGACGCGGTGCTGACGACGCGCGAGCTGATCTGGATGATCGAGTGCTACGGGATCGATTTTGCCCGCCTGCCGGAAGGGGAGTTTGATGCGCCGCTGGGGACCGCCACCGGGGCGGCGGACCTGTTTGGGGCTACGGGCGGAGTGATGGAGGCGGCGTTGCGGACGGCGGCGGAGCGGCTGACGAACCAACCCGCCGAGACGGTGGATTTTCATCAGGTGCGGGCGGTGGAGGGGCTGCGGGAGGCCCAGGTGAACCTGGGAGGACGACTCCTGCACGTGGCGGTGGCCAACGGACTGCACAACGCCAAAACGCTGCTCGAGAAGGTCAAGCGACGGGAGCAGGAGTACCATCTGATCGAGGTCATGGCGTGTCCGGGCGGGTGCATCGGGGGCGGGGGGCAGCCGTATCCGCCGCGCGGGGTGCGCGTGCTGGACCCGTTGCTGCTGCGGCAGCGGGCGTCGGCGCTGTATGCGATTGACAAGGGCAAACGGCTGCGGAAGAGCTCGGAAAACCCGGCGATCAAGCAGTTGTACGCGGAGTTCCTGGATCGGCCGGGGAGCGAGAAGGCGCACGAGCTGTTGCACACGACGTACCAGCCGGCGACTCCGCGAGGGATCAAGTGATGAAGACGCAACCGGCGAACACGGACAACGCCGAACGGGTGATGGCGGCGGCGCAGGCGGTGCTGCCGGCGGACGTGGTGGCGTATATCGAGCAGGTGCGGCGCGGGCCGCGGTCGGAGAGCCAACTTATCTCGGTGCTGCACAAGGTGCAGGGGCACTACCGGTATCTGGGCAAGGAACAATTGGACGCGGTGGCGCAGTTGATGCAGATACCGGCGGCCAAGGTTAGCGGGGTGGCGACGTTCTATCATTTCTTTCGGTTGCAGCCGCAGGGGCGGTTCGTCATCAACGTTTGCCTGGGGACCGCGTGCTACGTCAAAGGGGCCGAAGCGGTGGTGAACCGGATTCGGGACGAGCTGGGGATCGATTTCGGGCAGACGACGACGGACGGAATGTTCACGCTGGAGGTGTCGCGGTGCCTGGGGACGTGCGGGCTGGCGCCCGTGGTGATGATTAACGAACAGGTGCACCCGAAGGTGACGCCCGACCAGGTGCCTGCGCTGTTGCAGAGCTACCTGGAGCAGACGCGGGAGAAGGGGTGAGGGAAAGCGCCGGGGAGGGATCGGGGCGGTGGGAGAGTCGTGTTCCTTGGGGGCAGCGTGCGTGCAAAGCGGGGGCGGAATACCCTTGCAAAGGGTGTGGGAATCTGGTACAGGAGGTCCAGGCGGCGGTGGATAGGGTGCGCGTGCGGGTCCGCAGTGGCGGCGGGCTTGGTGCTTAAGCTACTGTAAACACGGAAGTTGCGCTGGGTTGGCGAGAAAGGATTCTGCCATGACGGGGCCAAAAGACAAGCCGGTCCTATACGAGCTGGTGAGCAAGGGGCCGCTGAAGACGGATCAACAAGGAGGCTTGAAGGCGCCCGGCTGGTTCCAGGGCGACGAAGCCCATGATCAGGCGGCGGCCAAGCCACAAACGACGGCGACAACGGGAGCCGGCAGCCAAAGTGTCGTAGCGGCGCCACCAAAGCCTGTGGTGGTTGTGACGTCGGCGGCGGAGGCGGCACCCAAGCCGGCAGTCCCCGCGGCGGGTTCGGTGCGGCCGGCCGAGAGTTCACTCGCGGCAGTGCCGCCGGTTCGGCCGCTGGAGACGGTTCAGCCGCAACGCACGACCCCGGTGGCGGCTGCCACCATGCGGTCCGTGTTTGACTTGGCGGCTCGCCGCCTGGGCTTCTCGCTACCGTATTGGGCGGTGGGAGTGGTGGTGCTGGGCGCGGTGATTTGCCTGGTGCTGGCGTTTGAGTTGGGCCAGGCCCGTGGCCGCCGGACGAGCGGACTGGCGGCAACGACGGGGAGCGCCTCCGGTAAGTCGCCGAGCGCGGCGGACTCAGGGCCGGAGCCGGCATTACAGGAGATTATGAAGCAGCCGCCGCAGCCGGGGGTCCTGGGACGGGCTCAGCCGCTACCGGCGGCTGGCGGTCCTAGTAGCCCTGGCGGGGCGCAGCCGGGAAGGGCGTCGCAGCCGGCTGGATCGACGCCTGGTCCGACGACGGAGGCTGCGGGACCGGCGCCACAGGCGGCGCCCGGCGCGGCGGGGATGGGTCAGCCCGCTGCGGGCGGCGCGACGGCCGCAGGAAAGGGCGCCTTTTGCCTGATCCTGTGCGGAGATCAGAACCGACGCAACTTGTTGGCGGTGCAGGAGTATTTTACGAAGGCGGGCGTGTTAACGAACATTGGACGGGCGGGCAGCCGGTACGTCCTGTATGCGGATCAGGGCACGGACAACTCGCAGAGTGTGGAGGCGCAGAACCTGAAACGGCGGGTGGCGGAGTTGGGCGGACGTTATTACCGCGACAAGCCGAAGAATGCGCCCACGTTTGTGCCGAGCACGTTTGAAAGTGCGTACTGGATGTCGCGGAGCGCGATAACGTTAGGGGAGTAACGAGCAAGCAGGCGGGAGGGGAGGTTCCCGGAAGGAGTCGGTCAGGATGTCGATGGATCGGTCGTTGAAGACGAAGAATGCGTTGAGTCGGCACCGGAACGTGCTGACGCGGCCGGAGCGGCTGGCGGTGTTGGCCGAGGAAGAACGGTGGCGGGAGAAGGACAGCGTGTTTGCCTTGCCGAAGGTGAAGCACCAGAAGGTGGCGGCAGGGAAGAAGACCAAGAAGGCGGCAGGGGAAGAGGCGGCTGAGGCGGGGGCGGCGGGCGCGACGGCCGCTGCCGGAGCCACTGCTGCGGCCGGGGGTACGGCGCCTGCGGCTGGCGCCAAGGGTGCAGCGGGTGCGGCCGCCAAGGGAACGCCTGCCGGCAAGGGCGGTCCAGCCGCGAAGAAGTAGGGCTTTGCTGCCGGCGGCTTGGTTCATCAGATTACCGGAGAGGCTGCTGAGGGCAGCGCGGCCAGAAGGCTCGTTAAGAGGTTGCCGTTGTCATCGAGCGGTGGACAGCGGCAATTTGTTATGGTGCGCAACGTTGCGGCGGGCGTTCAGCGGGCGATGCAGCGCTAGGCGCCGGTGAGGCGCGTAGCCCAGGGGTAGGCCAATGACGACGATTGCCAAGCGGATGGCGCTGATAGAGGCGTCGGGAATACGCCGGATCTGGCAGTTGGCCGCCACGATGAAGGACCCGGTGAACTTCAGCATCGGGGAACCCGATTTCGCCGCGCCCGAGGCGGTCAAGCGCGAGGCGATTCGGGCCATCGAGTCCGACCGGAACAACTACACGGTGACGGCGGGGATTCCGGAGCTGCGCCAGGTGCTGGCGGCGCGGGTCGCGGCGGAGTTTGGCTGGCAGGAACCGGCGGTCCTCGTCACCTCGGGGTTGAGCGGGGCGCTGACGTTGGCGCTGATGGCGATCGTGGACGCCGGCGACGGGGTGTTGCTGGCCGACCCGTACTTCGTAAGTTATAAACACCTGACGGTGCTGCAGGGCGGGGTGTGCCAGTTCGTGGACACGTACCCGGATTTCGCGCTGACGGCGGAGCGCTTGCGCTCCGCCGTAACAAAGACGAGCAAAGTGCTGGTGCTTAACTCGCCGACCAACCCGACGGGCAGGGTGATCCCGGTCGAGCAGTTGCAGGCGATCGCGCAGGTGGCGCGGGAGGCGGGGCTGCTGGTGCTCTCGGACGAGATTTACCGGGATTTCAGCTACGACGGGCCGGCGGAGAGCATCGCGAACTACTATGAGAATACGCTGCTGCTGCGGGGTTTCTCCAAGACCTACGGCGTGCCCGGGTGGCGGCTGGGGTACGTGGCGGCGCCCAAAGCGCTGGCGGGCGTGATCGACGCCATGACGACGCTGCAGCAGTACACGTTCGTCTGCGCGCCGCACCCGTTTCAGGTGGCGGCGCTGACGGCGCTGGGCTGCGACACCTCGGCCCAGATTGCCGCCTATCGGCGGAAGCGCGACTTGATCTACGAGGGGCTGAAGGGGCCCTTTGAGCTGCACCGGCCGGAAGGCGCGTTTTACGCCTTTGTGCGGGCGCCCGGGGGAAGGGCGACCGAGTTTGTGGAGCGCGCGATCCAACGAGGCGTGTTGGTGATTCCGGGGTCGGTGTTTTCGCAGCAGGACAGCCATTTCCGCCTCAGCTACGCCACCGGCGAGGCGCAGATTCGCCGGGGGATTGAGCGGCTGTGCGCCCTGGCGGGGGAGATAGCCGGGGGGCGGGGGAACTGACGTGTGCGAGATTTTTTACTGGCGCGACGTTAACCCTGTGTTTATAGTGACTTATGAATCTTATATACAAGGAGATAAGTCATGGAAGGCAAACGGGTTAGCGCAGAGGAACTCAAGCTGGTTCTGGCGGCGGATTTTGACCGGCTGGCCGAAGAAGTTGCAAAGGCGATGAACACCGCCAAAGACGGCCGGATCATTGCCGACAGTGAAGAGCCGGTCCGAGACGCCAGCGCGGTATTCCGCCAACGGATGTTCGAGAAGGCCCTGAGCCTCCTGCAGAAAAAGCAGGAGGCTTTTTCCCCCTCGGCCCAAAGGCCTGCGGCACAAGGGCCAGCAGCAGACAACGCACCAGACGATCAACGGGCGCATCCGCGTGCGTAGGACGGTCTACTGGTCGGCGGACACCGGGGCGGTCGTCCCGGTCGATCAGTGGCTGGGCATCGCGGAACAGCGTTACAGTTGCGGCGTCCGCGAGATGTGCTGCCGCGAAGGATTGCATTGCTCGTTCGAGGTTGCCAGCGACAACCTGTTGCGGACAGCGCAATTGTCGATCTGTGGCTCGGCGGTGCGGGAGATCGTGGAGCATCAGGGCCAAACGGTCCTGGCCGCCCAGCGCAGCGGAGCAGTTGTGCCGGGTTTCACGGCGGCTGACTGCACGGCTGGGACGGTGATTACCGGCGCGGACG
>Ga0315295_10000324_pt1 | contig 40417 bp, 34 predicted proteins | sample YL17G14_0_MG_FD_204453 | JGI IMG/M metagenome (GOLD analysis project Ga0315295, IMG submission 204453) | Sediment microbial communities from Yellowstone Lake, YNP, Wyoming, USA - YL17G14_0 | ecosystem: Environmental > Aquatic > Freshwater > Lake > Sediment | place: USA: Wyoming | collected...
TCCAAATACCGCCTACGCGAAGCTCAACACCCACATACCCAGTCTGGATCTCGCTAAGCAGGGAATAAGGTACTTCGTCAACTCATTGCGGCTCGACCCTCTGACCCTCGTCGTTACGGTCCTGGGAATCCTGATGGTCTTTGTGACAAGGCGCGCCTGGGCAAACCCCTTGGTTGTCGGGGTAATCCTGTATCTCGGATACGTGGTCTGGATCGGTGGCGACTTCATGAGCGGGCGGTTCTTCGCTGCCCCTCTGTTCTGTGTAGTGGTTCTGATTGGCCGGAGTGATGGTCTACCGGATAAGATGACCTCTGCTGCTATCCTTGGAGTACTCGTCGTCGGTCTCGCATCCCCAGCCCCTACCCTTTTCAGTGGAGGTGAGCGGGACGTTAATGGAATTGGGATCTTCGACGCAGCAGGCATTGGTGATGAACGGCGTCATCTCTATCCCGTGGCTGGGCTATTGCGGATCGGGAAGCCAGACATGTTCGAACCTCACTGGGCGAAGACGACGGTCGAGAGACAAGGCGACCAAAGGATCATGATCATCGGTGCTGTTGGACATGCAGGCTTCTCGGGGGGCCCGAACGTTCATGTCCTGGACGTACTTGCGCTGGGAGATCCGCTGCTTGCTAGGCTCCCTTCACTGTGGAACCCGGGGTGGCGCATCGCCCCTTTCGGTCGCTTAATACCCGAGGGCTATCCAGATACTTTGCAGACGGGTATCAACGTGATTGAAGATCCTGCCCTACACGAGTATTACGACAAGCTGTCTATGGTCACCAGAGGAAACCTCTTCGACTTGAGGCGAATCCGAGAGATTGTCAGACTCAACCTCGGGGAATATGACCACCTTATCAACACAGTCAGATACCAGAAGAGCCCTTATGTGCACCAAAAGGTGTTGAGCCTGGATGAAGTGGGTGATCTCAAAGTTGAGGGGACTGGATGGTTGGCTCCGGGGAACATCGCCATGGACGAAGAGGGCGTTGAGATCAGGGTAGATGGGCATCACTTATCGGAATACATAGAGGTCAGTCTCGATTCGAGCGATCGCTACGAAATTGCTTTTCTAAGCGGTGGGAGCTTTGTTGACCGGGTGACTGTTGGACCTACGGAAGGGGGAGGGCTCACGATATACCCAGTGCATGTGCCTGCTGAAGCAGCCACTGGAGACTACGACGCCATCAGGGTAAGGCCGCTTGATGGGGATGGGAGATACAGCATGGGTCACCTCCGCTTCGTGGCTCCGGGCATACCGGGGTTCACAGGCGTGAGCCTTTCTGCAGGACGGGGCATGGGCGAACGCGTTGCTGCGATCCAACTGATAGGTGTAGACCCGCTCTCCTCGCCAAGTGGATTTGAGGTCGAGCTTGGTGCTGCTACCGAAATTCGACTCGTTTCATTCCGCGCTTATGGTACGGATTCGTGCTGCCTGGTCTATTTCAAGGACGGGTATCAACTGGCTGAGCAGTCAGTGTCTATTCGCGCTGGCACCTATGCAAACCCGCAGCTCGAAGTTGCCGAAGTCCCCCGAGGAGTTGCGGAAGCAGGCTTCACTCTCCTTCGCATCATCGCCCAGCCCTCCTCTCCGGGATTTGCTCTAAGCGATCTCAGCCTGTTTTCCTCTGATGACCTCGAACCGTTCAGGCAGCGCTGGGATTTTCCGAAAGTGGAGGTCCTGTATCGGGACTTCTCGACCGTCAGACGGCAAGGCACGGCGTGGGACGATTGTACGCAAATTCTCGATGAGAGAGGGCTCAGGGTGGGACTAGACTCTATCCACCACGATCCGTTTGTTGAGATCAGCGTTGACCACGATGACGAATACAAGGTCATTTACTTTAAGGGGAGCGACCCTGTGGGCTCAACTGCCATTCTGCCGAGACACATAGACACTGCGGGCCTGCGCGTAGATGCTCTGGACATTCCCGCGACGGCTGTGGCGTCAGGCTATGATGCGATAAACGTGTATCCACTCTCTGGCGACGGGCTGTACAGTGTGGGGCATGTCCGGTTGCTGACCAACCGGATTGGGCAGTAGAGGACAGGTTACCCGCTCACACAACAATGATCTCAGGATACGAAGATGGTCAGTTGATATCTTAACGTGAGGAGGCTGAACAGGTGAACAGACTGATCCCGCTTGCCATCGGGTCAATCTCTCTGGGAGCAGTTGCCCAGTTTCTGCTCAAGGTAGGTGTCAATGCGATTGGGGGGTTCAAGATCGATACGCGGAATGTGATAGGTTCCGTCCTTAGGGTGCTGCTGGAGCCCCACATCTTCGTCGGCCTTGCGGTGTTTGTTGCCAGTATGCTCATCTGGCTCGTCGTCATCTCAAACATGGAACTGTCACGCGCTTATCCGATGATAAGCATTTCCTATGTCATTGTGACTCTCCTGTCCAGGTTCTTGTTACACGAGAGTCTCCCAGCAACGAGGATCGCCGGAATAGCCGTCATACTTGTCGGCGTGGTGATGATCAACCTCTAGCAGCCGATCTCGAGAGTCCGGCGTGTCGTCTTTTGATCGCGACAACGTCGCGAAACATTCTCAGCGAATCCCTGACCGGGCTGACTTTAGATTCAGGACGGTTTCTCCAGGTTACGGGCATTTCATAGACCTTGTAGCCTAGCTGCTGCGACAGGTACAGAATCTCCACGTCGAACGCAAAGCGATCCAGGATCTGCCTGGAAAATACGTCTTGTGCGGCTTCTCTTCTGAAGACCTTGAAACCACACTGAGTATCACTTACTCCCCTCAGGCCGAGCAGGCTGTGAATGAGAAACGCGAATGCTCTACCCATGAGGACACGGTAGAGTGGCTGCCTTATCTCGATGTTGGCCCCTGGAGCAGTACGTGAGCCAATCACGATGTCGAAATCCGCGGTCTCAAACACCTGCAAGGCCCGCCCAATCTCCTCTGCCGGGGTCGAAAGGTCCGCGTCGGTGAAGAGCACTACTTCCTTGGACGCATGCTGAACACCGTGCTTGACCGAGTATCCCTTCCCACGGTTAAGCCCGTTCCTGACCACCCTAAGTGCATCAATCACCCTGGCTACGCGTTCAAGTTCTGCGACGGTGCCGTCACTGCTACCGTCGTCCACTGCGATGAGCTCAAAGCTCCTGTGCTGCCCCGTGAGGTAGTCATTCAAGGCGGCTATTGTGGCGGCAATGCGTTCGGACTCGTTGTAGCACGGGACGATAACAGAAACGGAGAGACCCATGCTTCGCCCTCCAGTCTTCGGCTTCCGTAGCCTTTACACGGAAGCCACGTCATGCCTAGTATGCCAGATACGCGACTGGCTTAGGAAGTCAATAGCTTGACTGGCCAGAGGAAGGCCGGTTCTCGCGACCTTACAGACACCTGCAAAGGACTGCCTCACCTTCCTGGAGAATACTAGCTCCCAGCAGGTGAGGCAGTGGCTCGTCGATCCGAGAAGCCCTACGTCCAGTTCGCCCAGATATACGACCAGATAATGGCGGACGTCCCTTACCGCTTGTGGATGGACTACATAGCCAGCGTCTGGGCTGCTTTCTCGCTTTCCCCCACGTCTGTGTTGGACCTCGCCTGCGGGACCGGCAGTCTATCGCTTCTGCTCGCACAAAAGGGATACCAGGTGATCGGACTGGACCTGTCGTCGGCCATGCTGGAAGTGGCGAAGCGCAAGCTCAAGGCAGACGATCTGCACGTCCAGCTCATTGAGGGCGACATGCGCAGCTTCGAGCTCCACGACCCGGTGGACGCAGCCATCTGCATGTTCGATAGCGTCAACTACCTCATGGAATCCGAGGACGTGAAGTCGACTTTCCGGTCCGTCCTGAAGGCTCTCAGACTCGGGGGCTTGTTCATCTTCGATGCCAACACCCCGCTGAGGCTGGCCATGATCAACAAGGAGATCCACCTGTTCGAGGGGTCAGACCACTACCTCATATGGAGCGATCTCTGGGATCCCGGCAGGAAGTGGTGGCGGGTCAGGCTCACCGGCTTCCTCAAGGATAACGATGGGTGGGTCCGCTTCGATGAAGTCCACCGCGAGCGGGCGTTTCCGGTGGCCAACCTGACGTCCTGGCTGAAGGAGGCCGGTTTCGAGGTCCTCGCAGTGTATGACTCGTGCTCGTTCAGACCTGTTTCCGACGAGACCTCGAGAGCCTATTACGTGGCGAAGAAGGCGTGAGAATCAGTGCCGACGAACGGGAGGAATCGCGATGAGAAAAGAACGCTGGGAGCGCCTGCTTGACGAGATTAGTGCGGAAGGCCTTGCGGGCATGGCTCTGGTTCCAGGGCCGAACCTCTTCTACATGACAGGTCTTCAGATGGGCCTGTCGGAGAGGCCAACTCTCTGCGTGGTGACCAGCGATGGCCGGGTCACCTTCCTGATGCCCAAGCTGGAGGCAAGGAAGGGAGACGCGATCTCGACCGCCTTGGCGGACGCCGGCGTTGGGCTGCAGTTCAGCGTGGAGGCGTTCTCCGACGAGGAGGGTCCTTCAGGGGCGTACGTGAAGGTCTTCGGCGGAGGGGCCGGCGGCGTTTCTGGCGCTCCTCAAGGTACGTGGGCCCTGGAGTTCCGCAGCATGCGGCTGCTGGAGCTCTCGCTGATGAAGCAGTCGATGGGCGACTTTCCGTGGATGGACGCCGGGGAGATCCTCAAGAAGATGCGCATGATAAAGGACGAGACCGAGCTGTCCAGCATGGAGAAGGCGTGTGCTCTGACCGACTTGGGCGTCGACGCCGCCGGGAGGCTCCTCGCTCCCGGAAAGAAGGCCGCTGACGTGGCCGTCGAGGTCGAACGCCTGCTCAAGGAGAAGGGAGCCCAGGCAGTTGGGATGTCTTTGGCGACCGGAGTCGATACGGCGTTGCCGCACGCCGGGACCTCGTCTAGACCCATCGTCGACGGGGATCTCGCCTGGCTGGACCTCATGGTCTCGGTGGACGGGTACTGGGGGGACATCACGCGGACGTTCGCCATCGGGAACGTGTCCGGCGAGATGAAGCGCGTCTACCGGGTCGTCCTCGAGGCTCAGGAGAACGCCAGGACCAAGACGCGCCCGGGCATGTCGGGGGCCGAAGTCGACGCCCTGGCGCGGGACGTCATCGCCTCCTACGGGTACGGCGACTACTTCATCCACAGGACCGGGCACGGACTGGGCCTTGAGGTACACGAAGACCCGTACGTCGTGGCCTCGAACAATACTCCGCTGCCCGTAGGCTCGACTTTCACCATTGAGCCGGGCGTTTACCTGCCGGGGAAGGGCGGGGTTCGCATCGAGGACGACGTCGTGCTCACCGAGAGGGGCGCGCGCAGCCTGACGTCTTACCCCAGGAACCTGCTGGACGACGAGACGAAACTGGTGGTGTGACCGTTTGATTGAGCAGAAGGACAGGAATAGCGAGCGCAGCGATAGTTTTCGGACAGTCGAGATCGGGCCCGGCATAACGTTCCGGTACCTGCCGGTCTCCAAGTGGAAGACCCTGTCCATTGACGTTTTCTGCAAGGTGCCGCTCAAGCGCGAGACCGTCACCGAGGTCGCCATGGTCCCCAGGATGGCCAGACGCGGGACGACCAAGCTGCCTACCCTGCGGGATCTATCGAAGCACCTGGAAGGAATGTACGGGGCCGGGCTCGGCGCGGAAGCCTCGAAAGTGGGTCCGGCGCAGGCATTGAGATTCGGCATCGACCTCCCGTCCCCCGCCTTCCTCGACGCCGGCACGCACGGTCCCCTTGGGGGCATCAACCTGGGCAAAGCGATGTCCTTCATCTGGGACGTGGCGACCCGGCCCTATCTCGAGAACGGCGCGTACCCGGCCGACCGCTTCAATATCGAGCGCGAGGAGCAGCGCAGGGACATCCTGAGCATCATCAACCACCGGCCGAGGTACGCGATGATCCGCTTGGTCGAGGAGTTGTCCCGTGGTAGCGATTCCGCGTTGCCTTCGTGGGGAGTGCTCGAGGACCTGCCCAAGCTGGATCCCCGCCGGACGTGGGAGACATGGGCCGGGACTCTGGCTACTTGCCCCGTGAGCATCTACGCCATCGGGGAAGGGGCCGCAGGACTGGGCGAGATCCTCCAGCGCGTCAGCCTGGACTTCCCCAAGCCTCGCTCCGAACAGGCCGTGACCCGCCTGGACACCACGCCCCCGGCGCCGCCGGAGAAGCTCATCGAGGCCGAAGACTCCCTCCCTGGAGAGCAAACGGTCCTGTGCATGGCTTACCATACGGGCATCACCGACAAGGATCCCCTGCTGGCGGCATCAATCATGTACGACGGCATCCTGGGCGGGTTCCCGCACTCCAAGCTCTTCGTCAACGTCCGCGAGAGGCACGGCATGGCGTACTTCGCCGACAGCTCCCTGAACACGTGGCGCGGGATGGTCGTCGCCACCGCAGGGATCACTGACGTGAACCGCGGGAAGGTCATGGACCTGGTGTCCGAGCAGGTCAATGCCATGAAGCGTGGTGAGATATCCGGCGAGGAGATGGACAATACCAGGTCCGGGCTCATCCGCAGGTACCGGTCGGAGAGCGATTCCCAGTCTGCCCTCGTCAGGCGCTTTCTTACCCAGGAGATCATGGGCGGGCCAGCGACCGAAGAGGAACTGGTTTCGAGGATAGAGCAGGTCACCAGGGACGACATCGTGAGCGTCGCGGAGAAGACGGAGCTGAAGGGCGTCTACGCCCTCCGAGCAAAGGATGATGCCTCAAGTGGTTGAGACCTCGCTGCTCAGAAGCGGACCCCTCAAAGAGGAAATCGCGGCCGCCAGGATTGGCGGGCTCAGGGTCTTCGTGCTCCCGAAGAAGGGGTTCCGCCGCAAGTACGCCGAGATCTTCGTCCACTATGGCTCCAATGACAACGCGTTCGTGCCGCCAGGCGGACAGAAGGTCGAGGTGCCGCCCGGGATCGCCCACTTCCTGGAGCACAAGATGTTCGAGAAGGAATGGGGAGCAGCCTTCTCCGAGTTCGCCCGCATCGGCGCTTCAGTCAACGCCTTCACCAGCAACAACTACACGTCATATCTCTTCTGGGCCTTGAGCAACTGGAAAGAGGCTCTCGAAATGTTGTTCGACGTGGCTTTCACCCCGCACTTCACGGCCGAGTCGGTGGAGAAGGAGCAGAACATCATCGGTCAGGAGATCCGCATGTACGACGACGATCCCGGCTCGCGCCTGATGCGTGACACCTTGCAGGCGCTCTACCTGAAGCACCCTGTCAGGCTTGACCTGGCGGGTACACAGGAGTCCATCAAGAAGATCGACAAGGATCTCCTATACCTGTGTCACGGGACGTTCTATTGCCCCGAGAACATGGGCCTGTTTGTGGCGGGGGATCTCGACCCCGTTTCGGTTTTCGAGGCCTCAGAAAAGCTCGTGAACAGGTTCGGAGCTGCCTGCAAGGGAGCGCCTGAGCGGGTGAGACCCGAAGAGCCGCCCTCGGTGGGAGAGGACGCGGAGGTGTCCCTTCCGGTCCCGATCCCCATGATGCAGGTGGCCTGGAAGGACGCGCCTCCCGGCGACGACGGGGAGACGCTGGCTGAGAACGAGCTGGGGGCATCCGTGCTCCTGGACATCCTCTTCGGCAAGAGTTCCGAGTTCTTCACCAAGGTGTATGAGGAGGGTCTGGTCGACGACTTGAATGCCTCCTACGAGGCCTGGCCCGACTACGCGTTCGCCTCCGTGGCGGCGCAGACAACGCGGCCGGAAGAGCTGGCAGCCCGCGTGCAGGAAGAGGTGGAGCGGGCGCGGAAGGGAGGAGTCAGCCAGGAGGATTTCCTCCGCACCAGGAAGGCTGCACTGGGACGATACGTCACCCTGTTCGACTCGTTCGACACCGTCGGCGAGATGCAGGCGCACCTCGACGACATTGGGCTGGACGTCTTCTCGTACGGTCGCGTCTTGGAAGGCCTCCGCGTGGACGACGTGAACGACAGGCTGAAGATGCTGCGAAGAGACAGGTCCGTGAGGGTCATAGTCAGAGACAAGAACCGAAGGGGAAGATGAGATGCCGGTCTTTCTGGACGGAGAGGCGAAGACGATCGAGGAGATAGCACGGGTCGCGCGGCTCGGGCATGAGGTCGTAATGCCGGACGCGACGCGGGTGAAAGTCGAGCGCTCCAGGCGGATCGTCGAAGACCTGGTGGCCCGGGGCGAGAGGGTGTACGGGGTGACCACGGGCTTCGGTAAGTTCGCCGACGTCCCCATCTCCCCTGAGGACATCAAGAAGCTGCAGGAAAACCTGATAATGAGTCACGCGGTAGGCGTGGGCGAGCCGTTCACTCAGGACGAAGTCAGGGCGGCGGTGTTCCTACGGGCCAACGCCCTCGCCAGGGGGATGTCCGGCGTGAGGGTCCAGGTGATCGAGTCCCTGGCGGCGATGCTCAACAAGGGAGTCACGCCGGTCGTCCCGCAAAAAGGGTCCGTCGGCGCCAGCGGGGACCTGGCGCCCCTGTCGCACATCGCGCTCGTGATGATCGGTAAGGGGCTGGCCTGGTACGGCGGAGAAACCCTGCCAGGGGGCGAGGCCCTTCACCGCGCCGGCCTCGAAGCGCTCGAGCTCGAGGCCAAAGAGGGCCTGGCGCTGACCAACGGAGCGCAGATCACCGCCGGGGTCCTCGCCCTGGTCGTGGACACGGGCTACGTCCTGGCCCGGTCCGCTGACGTGATCGCCTCACTGAGTGGACAAGCCCTCTCGGTCATCACCACAGCGTACGACCCCTACATCGCTGACTTGCGGCCCCATGCCGGGGCTCAGGACGTCGCGGCCAACATGAGGGACCTCCTTGATGGGTCGGGCCTGGCGACCGTGCCTGGGCAGGTCCGGGTGCACGACCCCTACGTGCTGCGGTGTATCCCACAGGTACATGGCGCCGTCAGGCAGGCCCTCGGCCACGTCCGGGCTGTGGTCGAGATCGAGAGCGGGTCCGCCACGGACAATCCCCTGGTCCTTCCGGACGGGCGCGTGGTTTCCGGGGGCAACTTCCACGGGCAGCCCCTCGGGGTCGCCGCTGACTACGTGGGCCTTTCTCTCTGTACCCTCGCGAACATCTCCGAGAGGCGCACCTTCAGGCTGATGGACCCGGCGGAGTCAGGCCTCCCTGCCTTCCTCACTCGGTACGGTGGCCTGAACTCGGGTCTCATGATGATGCAGTACACGGCCGCGTCGCTTTGCTCGGAGTGCAAGGTGCTGGCGCACCCGTCCACCGTGGACTCCATCCCGACTTCGGCGGGGCAGGAAGACCACGTCAGCATGTCGACCACTGCGGCCAGGAAGGCGAGAGACATCGCCTGGAACGTGGCCACGGTCGTGGCCATCGAGTACATTTCGGCCTGTCAGGCCTTGGAGTTCAGGGACAGGAGCAAGCTGTCCCCATCCGGTGCGGCGGCGTACACGCTGCTCAGGTCGAAAGTGCGGGTTCTCACGTTTGACAGGGAGATGGGCCAGGACATCGACGAGGCCAGGCGGCTCATCCTGTCCGGCGCGCTCGTGCGGGAGGCGGCATCGGTGATAGGCCAGGTCCGCTGAGCGAAGGAGGTAGATCGCTTTGGAGAGGCTGTTCGGGACCCCCGCCCGTCGTCCCCTGGGAGTGATGGAGGCCGACTTCCTCATAACCAACATTGGCCAGCTGCTGACGATGGACGGCGAGAACGCTCCGCGCCGGGGGCATCGCGCCCGCGAGCTCGGAATCATGGAGGACGTTTGCCTGGCCGGCAAGGACGGAGTCGTGATGGCGGTCGGCCCGGAAGAGGAGGTCCTCCGCTCGGTCCTCCTGGACAAGGACGTGATCGCGCTCGATGCAGAAGGCCGGGTGGTCTGCCCCGGCTTCGTCGATCCTCACACTCACTTGGTGTTCGCGGGCTGGAGGTACGAGGAGTTCTCCATGCGCTGCCAGGGCGCGTCCTACCTCGAAATCGCTGGGAAGGGTGGCGGGATCAACAGCACGGTGAAGGCGACCCGCGCCGCGAGCTACGAGTACCTCCGAGACCGTACGCTGGGCTTCCTTGACCAGATGCTGTCGAACGGCACCACGTCGTGCGAGGTTAAGAGCGGGTACGGGCTTGATGCCGAGAACGAAGCTAAGCAGCTGCGCGTCGCGCGCGAGTGCGACGAGATCCACCCGGTCGACTTGGTCCCCACCTTCCTGGGTGCCCACGCCTTGCCTCCGGATTTCAAAGGTGACCGCAAAGGGTACATCCGCGAAGTGCTGGGTGTGCTCCCGGCGATCAAGGGCTTGGACCTGGCCAGGTTCGTTGACGTCTTCTGCGACGCCGGCGCCTTCACAGTCGACGAGACCAGGGAGATCCTCACCGCCGCCCGGGACCTGGGGTTTGGCCTGAAGGTCCACGCCGACGAGCTCCAGTGGACCGGGGCCACGGAACTGGGATGCGAGTTGGGCGCTGTATCCTGCGACCACCTGCTAAAGGTGTCGGACGAAGGCATTGAAGCTCTCGCGAACAGCAACACGCTGGCGGTCCTGCTCCCCGCGACATCCTGTTTCCTGGGGGAATTCCCGGGAGCCCCCGCCCGCAAGATGCTGGATGCCGGGGTCGCAGTCGCCATCGGCACCGACTTCAACCCCGGCACTTCCACCGCCATGTCCATGCCCCTGGTCATGACGCTGGCCTGCTCGACCCTGGGTCTGTCCCCCGAGGAGGCGTTCGTGGCCGCCACGTGGAATGCTGCCTGGGCGGCAGGGCTCGGTGGGAAGCGCGGGGCGCTGACCCCGGGGTTCCCGCTGGACGCCGTGCTGTTCGAGTCAGAGCATTACGCCGAAGTGCCCTACAGGTTCGGCGCGAACCTGGTGAACACAGTGGTGAAGAGGGGGCGGGTGGCGTACAGGGAAGCTCCGCGTGAACGGCGAAGATAGGGCGTTTACGGCGAAGATAGGGCGCTTACGGCGAAGATAGGACGCTTACGGCGAAGATAGGGCGCTCATGACGGAGAGGAAGACTAGCGACTGGGGTGGTGAAGAGATGAACCAGCAAGATCGGACCGCCTCCCGCCGGCCGAGAGAAGGCGACCTTGAGAAGAATCTGCGTCCCGATTTCAAGGAGTACGAGGAGTGGCGGAGCGCGCAGGCCGCCGGGGTAGCCGACGAGCCCAAGGAGCAGGCCAAGCCAGCGCGGAAAGGGTTCAAGCTCGGCAGGTGGGACCTCGTGTTCCTCCTCCTTGGGGTGCTCGGAGCGCTGATATACCAGTCATGTAGGAGCGGCGGAGCCGCTCCTTAGGCGCCTTCGAGCTCCCGGCGAAGACCCGCAACTTTGTGATATTCTTCTTAATGCGGGCTAGCACGCCCAGTGACACTCTTAGGGAAAGGGGAGTCGGAAGTGAAGTCGGACATCGAAATAGCCCAGGAAGCCAAGATGCTGCGGATAAACGAGATCACTGACAGGCTTGGCATCCCTGAGGACATGGTGGAGAACTACGGCAAGTACAAAGCCAAGATCGGTTTGGAGCTCCTGGACTACATAAAGGACCGGCCCCAGGGAAAGTACGTGGTGGTTACCGCCATCACGCCCACCCCGCTCGGCGAGGGCAAAACCACCACGACCATCGGCCTCGGTCAGGCCATGGGCCGTCTCGGGAGGAAGGCCATCAACACTATCAGGCAGCCTTCTCTCGGCCCGGTCTTCGGCATCAAGGGCGGCGCCGCCGGCGGCGGCTACTCCCAGTGTGTGCCCATGGAAGACTTCAACCTGCACTTCACAGGCGATACCCACGCGGTCGCCCTCGCGCATAACCTCTTGGCCGCCTTCATGGACTCCAGCCTGCTCCACGATAACCCGACCCACCTCGACCCCATGACCATCACTTGGCCCAGAGTGGTCGACGTGTCCGACCGCGCTCTCCGCAGGGTCGTCATCGGCCTGGGTGGCTCCGAGAACGGCATCCCCAGAGAGACCGGGTTCGACATCGCGGTCGCCTCGGAGGTCATGGCGGTCCTGGCCCTGACCACGGGCCTGAAGGACCTGCGGGAGAAGCTGTCCCGCATCATCGTGGGCTACACCCACGACGGAAACGCGGTGACCGCAGAAGATCTGAAGTGCGCGGGCGCGATGGCCATGCTCCTCAGGGATGCCATCAAGCCCAACATCATACAGACCCTGGAGAACACACCGGTGTTCGTCCACGCCGGGCCGTTCGCGAACGTGGCCCACGGCAACTCGTCCATCCTGGCCGACATGATGGCGACCAAGCTGGCGGACTACACGATTACGGAGGCCGGATTCGGCGCCGACATCGGGGCCGAGAAGTTCTTCAACATCAAGTGCCGTTACAGTGGCCTCAAACCCGACGCCGCGGTGGTCGTCACGACGATCCGCGCCCTTAAGATGCACGGCGGCGCCCTCCGCGTCGTGCCGGGGAGGCCTCTCGACAACGAGGCGCTGGCCAAGGAGAACATGGAAGCCTTGGACAAGGGCGGCGAGAACCTGGACAAGCAGGTCGAGAACGTGCTCCAGCACGGAGTGCCTGTAGTCGTGGCGCTCAACCACTTCCCGACTGACTCCGACAAGGAGATCCGGTTCGTGCTGGACCGCGCCACGAAGGCCGGGGCCTCTGCTGCCGTGTTGTCCCAGGTCTGGGCCAAGGGCGGCGAAGGCGGGATCGATCTCGCCAAGGCTCTCATGGATGTCTGCGAGAAGAAGCCGTCCCAGTTCCATCACCTGTATCCCTTAGACATCTCCATCAAGGAGAAGATCGAGACCATCGCGACCAGGATCTACGGCGCCGACGGCGTGGACTACTCGCCCGTAGCCGACCGGCAGATCAGGCGCTACGCCAAGCTGGGCTTCGACAAGCTGCCCATCTGCATGGCGAAGACGCACCTGTCTCTTACGGCGGACCCCAATCTTAAGGGCAGGCCGCGGGGATTCAGGGTCAACGTCCGCGAAGTCAGGGCGTCCATGGGCGCGGGGTTCCTGTACCCCCTGCTCGGTGAAATGAGGACCATGCCTGGGCTCCCGACGGACCCCGCCGGCGCTCACATGGACCTTGACGAGAAGGGCCGGGTCGTAGGGCTGTTCTAGACCTGCCGCTGCGCGATCGATGCCGCTGGCGGCGCCCCGCGAGCGACGGTACCCGAGCGAAGGAAGACGTTCTACCAGGGGGTGGCCTTCAGGGGCGCGGCCTTCGGGGCGCGGCCTTCGGGGGGCAGCCTTCGGGGCGCGGCCTTCGGGGCGCGGCCTTCGGGGGCGCGGCCTTCGGGGCGCGGCCTTCGGGGGCGCTGCTCTCCAGGGCCCCCCTGACTCGTTCCTGTGGGAGGGGCCACCATGAGTGACAAAAGCCGAGGCGCGAACGAGGCGGTGACCGGTGGCGCGAACGGGGCGGTGACCTGCGGCGTAACCGGTGTCGCCGGCATCAAAGTAGGAAACGCCCAGAACCTGCTCGGGCTCACCGGGATCACTGTAGTGCTCTGTGAGAAGGGGGCGGTCGGGAGCGTCCAGATCTTCGGCGGGGCTCCGGGGACCAGGGAAACGGACCTCCTGAGGTCGTCCTGCACCGTCGATACCGTCCACGCCGTGTTCCTCGCGGGAGGCTCCGCGTTCGGGCTCAATGCGGCAGAAGGCGTGGTCAGGTACCTGGAGGAGAGGAAGATCGGCTTCGACGCAGGGCTCGCGAAAGTCCCTATCGTCCCCGGCGCCATAATCTTCGACCTCGGAGTAGGCAATCCGGCCTCCCGTCCCACGCCTGACATGGCTTACCGGGCATGCACCGAAGCTTCTTCCGAACGCCCCAAATCCGGCAATGTGGGCGCGGGCGCAGGGGCGACTGTCGGCAAACTCATGGGACCACAGCACCTTATGAAGTCCGGGCTCGGCAACTCCTCGGTCAGGACTCCTGGCGGCTATACCGTTGGGGCCATCCTCATCGTGAATGCCGTCGGCGACGTCTATGACCCGGCGACCGGCGAGATCGTCGCGGGCGCATACGACCGAGAGAACAAGCGGTTCCTGGCGTCCGCGATACGCAAGACCGATGCCGGGACTGGCACCCGGACAGACGCTGGAACAAGCAGTGGAACGAGGCGTAGAACATGTCCCGGAACAGGCAGTGGAACGGGTCCTGGAACATGCGCCGGAGCAGGTATCGGTGATGTCGATCCTGCCACAGGTGCCACCGTGGCACGACCGGCCCGGCCTGGTGAACCGTCTCGCAAATGGGCTCCTGGCACGGCCGAGAATACGACCATCGGCGTAATTGGCACGGACTGCGCGTTATCCAAGGACGAATGCGAACGCGTTGCCGTCATGGCGATGGGCGGGCTCGCCCAGGCCGTCCGACCGTCCTTCACTCCGTTCGACGGGGATCTACTCTTTGTGCTTTCGACAGGGGAGAAGGTTGCCCCGGCGTCGGACGGGAATACGGTGTGGACAGGACGAGGCTTGCGCGGCCAGCTTGTTGCGGAGATCGGTATCGCTGCGCAGCAGGCCGTGGTCCTGGCGATCCTAGACGCGGTCCGCTCCGCTACCGGTATTCCCGGCATTCCGGCAGCCAGTGACCTTCACCTGTAAGGTGCCTGAAAGACCGGAGGGCGTCGGAGTGTCTCCCATGACCTGAACCAGTACGCGCCCTGAATCAGTACATCCGCGTGCGCGGATTGTCGCCACATGGTAGAATGTGGCAAATTCCGTCGGAAGAGGGGCGCAAGTGCGGTCAAGCAGGTTCTCGCTAGATGTGCCCTCCGAGCTCGTTTCGAGTCAAGGTATACCCCCTGCGGCCAAATCCCTATTCCTTAACATTCGGCAGTCCGGCCCGTGCACCATTCACGAGCTAGGCGAGGCATCGGGGATGGACCGTGGTTCAGTAGGGAGGCTGCTCCAGCCCCTGATTAAGAACGGATGGGCGGCCGTAACCGGTCGCGTTAACCACAGGCAGATCGTGGCCACCGTGCCACCGGCCGTTCAGGAGGCCATGGCCGATCGTCTTAAAGAGAGGCGTACCATGATGAATCACGCCGGTGAAGGGCTGTCCAAGGAGATGCTCAACATCATCGTGGACGATGATAACTTCATCGATAACGCTCGCCCCTGGTTCCTTCAGAACCAGGGGACCTTCCAGTTCCTTGAGTACGACCGTCTATACCCCAAGAGGAACGTAGCGACCGAGTACGGAGGCTGGCAGCATTACGCCATGACAGACTTCACCGACGAGACGGACTTGGCCCAGATTCGGGCTAGAGATGAGCTCAAAGCCAAGATCAGCCAGGACCGGGGCATCGTGCTGGTCACCTTCACTGAAGATGACCTGACCCTTGAAGGCATGCTGGCGAAGCTCCCTCCACAGCTCCCAAGAGCCCATGTTGACCCCGGCGATCTGTACGTCCGCACGCTGCTTGACCTCTGCGGAGAGTACGTCGCCAACTGCAAGAGATTCCGTGCCCGCGACCAGGCTCGGTTACAGAAGAAGGGCGATCGGAACCGGGTTGTCTGAAGTGCTGGCTGAGGTGGTCATTGGCTCCGGCGTACCATGTCCTTACGACTTAGAGCAGCATCGGTGCAAGATGCATCAGTGGTGCAAGATGCATCACCAGAAGGGAGGTCCGGTGCGTCTCGTGCCCCCACCGATGCGAAATGCATCAGTAAGTCAGCGACGGGGGCCGATTCGGGGTTTCAGTGCTGCAAAATGCATCAGTGGAAGGGGGATCTAGGCGGTTTGAGGTTCCATTGCTGCAGAATACATCAGTGGGTCGACGGATCGCCAGGTTTCCAGATCTCACCGATGCAAAATGCAGCGATGGACTGGCTTCGGGCACTGCTGCAGTACTCGCAAGGGGGCTGTCCGGCTGGTGACGCGCTGGTGACGCGGTCGGTGACCCGGCCGGTTCTGGACTGAAACGCCGGAGGTCGGAGAGATGAAGGCGGCGCCACAGCGCCGCCACCACTAGTGACATTGCGCAAGGCATCGGTGTAGAATCAGGCTGATTGGGGCGTGACAGAGGGGAGGGTGGCCAAGCAGGCCGGCGGACAACCGCCGCCGGACCCGGGAGGTACCCAAGAACACCGGGCACGCCGTAGCAGGGTCAATCGGTCGCGCCGACAGGGGCGGCCCGCGACATAGAGGTTCTACCCCAACCGTCATCACGAACGGCATCCTTGGGAGAGGAGCCGGAACGGAGGTGTCCTTCTTCATGAAGTTCTCTACCCGTCAGATCGCTTTCGCAGGTGTCCTCGGCGCAATCACTGTCGCTCTTGGCCTTATGCCCATCGGAGGGTTCATCCAGATCCCCCCGATAGCGGTGACCACCATGCATATCCCGACCATACTAGCAGGTGTGCTCGAAGGTCCCGCGGTCGGCGGTATCGTAGGCGGTATCTTCGGCGCTTTCAGTTTCTGGAGAGCGCAGAGCGCCGTAAACCCGCTCGACAAGCTCATCTTCACCAATCCCCTCATCGCATTCGTTCCGCGCATCCTGATAGGAGTCGTATCCTACTACGTTTTCGCACTGGTACGCGGGAAGCGCGGCGAGATCGCCCTCTCCGCAGGGACTGCCCTGGTCCTCGGCTACACCGGGTACTTTCTCACAGCCAAGTGGGGTGGCGCAGGACAGTGGGCTACGGCGATGGTCCTGGCGGGGCTCGCCGTGGTTGTGATTCGGGCCATCCAAGCGAGGTACGGGCCCGGGCCGGCCCTGGCTGCAGTGGCAGGCAGCATGACGAACACGGTCCTCGTCTTGTCCTTATGCGTCGCCTTCGGGTACATACCGGGCAAAATCGCAGCAACGGTGGCTGTGACCAACGGGGTGCCCGAAGCAGCGGTGGCCATGATCCTGACGAGCGTGGTGTACAGGAGCATGCGGACGTTCATCAAGACAAACTTTGTGGAGCAGTAGAGCAAGTAGCCCGCCGGCGGCCGGAGAAGCGAAGCGCAGAGGCATGAGGTTCTGAGACGGGCAAGGGGGGCTACGCCATGGTTCTGGTCCTGGACGTCGGCAACACGCACATCGTCCTGGGCGTCTACAGAGACGGCGGGGAGATCCTCAATCACTGGAGGGTCTCGACCGACAGGCACAAGACCGAGGACGAGTACGGGATGATATTCCTGTCGCTCCTCAGCAACGCCGGGATCAGCGCGAAAGACATCACAGGCGGCGTCATCGCGTCAGTCGTACCTCCTCTCAGCCCCATACTGGAGAAAGCCGTCCAGAAGTACTTCCGTCGGACCCCTCTCATGGTTGGACCCGGCACGAAGACCGGCGTGAACATCAAGTACGAGAACCCCAAGGAAGTGGGTCCGGACAGGATCGCCCACGCCATAGCCGCGCTTCACAAGTACGGCGGGCCTGCTATCGTGGTGGACTTCGGAACGGCGACCACGTTCGACGCGATCTCGAAAGATGGCGACTACCTGGGCGGCGCCATCGCCCCTGGCGTCCTCACGGCGCTTGACGCCCTGTTCGAGAGGGCGGCCAGGCTCCCGAGGATCGAGCTGGCGAAACCTCAGTTCGCCATAGGGAAGACGACCGTCCAGAGCATGCAGTCGGGCATGGTTTACGGATTTGCGGGCCTGGTGGACGGCCTAATCGCCCGCATCGCGAAGGAGATAGGCGGGAACCCGAGAGTCATCGCCACCGGCGGGCTGGCCAAGATGGTGGCGCCCGAATCCCAGGCCATCCAGGCTGTGGACCCATTCCTGGTGCTGGATGGGCTATTCCTCATATACGAGAAGAACCTCGGTTCCTGAATGGCCGGAGGGTAAGTCGCACGGGTCACAAGTCGCACTGGTTACATATCGTGAGCGAGCATGCCGCGGGGCACACGCCGTGAGTCAGATGTCGCGAGTCACATATCACGGTCACACATGAGGAAGGGACCTGGCTTTGCGGCCAGGTCCCGTTCACTGCGGAACCGGATGGGCGCTTTACAGCCCCAGCCACTTGAGGAAGATGAACTGGAACCGCCCGATGGCGGCGGAAACGCGGCCCATGACGGTGTTGCCGAAAGCCGCGCCGAAAGCTGCCATCATGAAGAGACGGCCGATCTTCGGGGCCCAGCCCGCAGTCTTTCCCAGTTTCCACGTCAGGAAGAAGTAGGACAGCGACAGGATGGTGCCCAGAAAGATTATCCAGGCGTTCAACACGGCCCAGAAGCCTTTCCCCGCAAGGTTCACCATGGTGGCGGAGAGCTGCCCGACTATCTGGCTCTCGACAGCCCCGCGCATGGCGACGCCTGCGCCGGTCCCTATGAGCAAAGCCAGCGGGACCCGGTTCAGCCAGTGCACCTTCTGGAAGTACCTCGCGTACAGGAGGAGGCCCAACAGCATGGGCACGATGAGCCAGTAGTTCCCCTTGACCATGGGTGCCCACGCCGTGCTCCTGAACGTCTGGACCCCGGTGACCACCGCGATCCCGGCCGATGCTCCCACGAAGACGTATTCCACCATCTTGTAGAAGGGGTTGTCCTTGTACAGCACCGTGTAGATCCCGATCGCCGCGATGGCGCCTATCCAGACGCCGATGTCAGTGGAGATCCTCACTTCGTTCCACCTCCCTTGGCGGCCGCAGGCTGCACCTTAACCCGCTTGGACAGGAACATCGCCACGTTGCCCAGCACGACGAAGAGAACGATGAGGAGGTGCGCCATGGACTGGGCGTCCATCCCCACCGTACCGGTGCCCTTCTTGCCGGTCAGCTTCTCGTACTCGGCTGCGGCGCGGAGCCCGGCGAGTATTCCCTTACACTGCCCTGACTGGATGTAGGTCTCGTTGGACGCCGCGAGGACGCCCGTCACGCCCATGATGAGGGGGGTACCGTGAGCCATGACCGACTGCCTCACCCATTCGTGAGTGCCGGTGCCTCCGGTCGGCCCGTCGTTGAGCGTCATGGCCATGGCGAAGTCCTTCATGCTGTTGATCTCTTTCATGAGCGGCAGGGCGGAAACGTCATTCCCCCGCCAGTCCTTGGTGAAGATGGTGGTCGGCTTGTTGCCGATCGCTGCCAGGGTGGATTCTCCGCCGGCGTAATGGCCCAGGTTCACGAAGTCCTCGCCGTACTTGTAGTTGTACTCTTCCAGCACTTTGAGGCAGTCCTCAGCGAAGTTGGGGCCGGCCGGGAACGACCCTATCGTCACGATCTTGATCTTCTTGGACGCAAACTGGTGGAACAGGGCCATTGCCTGCGGGTTCAGGTCTATCTCGTCGCCGGGTTCATAGTCGAACCCGATAAGCACCTTGGACCCGTTCGGTAGGCTGCTGACGAAGTTGAACGTCCTCTGGACGGAGGGCGTCACATCTACCGGCAGCCCAATCGGGTTTATGGTGGGAATAGCGATGGCCAGGGCCATGAGGAGATAGAATACCCGCTTGTCGAGGTTCTGGAGCTTCTCGAAGATATCCATCTATCTCCCCCCTTACTCCCCGCCGTAGGTACGGCGCTCGAGTCCGATGATGATGCGGAGTGACACGGCGATGAACCCGATGGCGCCCGCCACCATCACCCCGCGCTGCCCGCCCACGTTGAGGACCGACATAATCCAGTCGGTCCAGGCCGGGGTGAAGGGCAGTATCTTGGCGCCTATCGGCACGCGACCGAGCATGACGACGCACCCGGTCAGAAGCAGGATTGCCGCCTCAGCGTTCTTGGCCCTGAAGGCCCTGTACGCTGCCGTCCCGATGTAGAATGCGAGAAGCGAGAATATGGCGCTGCCTGTCGGCACGTTGATGTAGTCGAAGATGAACCTGTACTGCTTGGATGCCTGGCCGAAGAAGAGTCCTACAAGAATGGTGATTATGAACGTTATGAGAAGCGCCAGGCTGAACAGGTTCTTGCCCTGCTCTTTCTGCACGTTTTTGACGTGGATCCTGATTATGTTGACGGCGCCCAGTCCCAATGCGAAGACGGCGATGACCGACTGCCACTTAAGGATGTAGTTCTGCGCCAGGTTCTGGACTGAAGGTATCTTGAAGAAATAAGCGACAACGACGGTCACGCCGCAGATAAACGCGATGGCAGCCGGGAGGGTCTTTCTCAAGAACATGCTCTTCACCTCCTTATTTGCTCATCAGAGTGGTGAGGGCTTTTGAACCACCGGTAACCATGAGCGCGCCAATGACCATGATGGCGATGGAGACCGCCTTGATGACGTCCTCACCCCGCAGGCTCCCCAGGTGGATCTGGTTCTTTGCGAAGTGGGCGCCTGCCGCGAACATCTCGTCGCCCAGCACGACGTAGTCGCAAGCCACCACGAAGAAGGGGATCTGATAGGCGTTGGTGGTGCCTGCTATCTGGATTGCGCCTACCGTGTTCCCCGCCTCGGCCAGGATCAGGGATTCTGCCGCGAACTGGCCTATCATGATGTTCGAGGCTACCCGTTCCCGTAGCAGGACGCCGATAACGCCGCTTGCGTATGCCCACTGGTCGGTCGAGATGAACCGGCAGTCCTCAGGCCGGAAGGAATCGGGCTTGCCGGCTTCCAGATACGCTTGCTTCATCACCTGTTCAGTGACGGCGTAGGTCTCAGCCTGGGAAACAGTCACTATGAGCCGGACATCGTACGCGGCCGCCAGCTTGGTCACGTACCCGAGCGCCTCGAGTCCGGCGAAGGTCGCCGCCACCAGCCCGCCGAAACCGGGTGTGAAGTGGACGGGTTTCCCAATCTCAGCTGCTCTTCCCACCGCCTCGTCGATGGCGTCGAAGCCGGGAATGGGGCGGACCGAGACTTTCATGCCCTTTCTCGCCAAATACATGCAGATGCCCATGATGCCGCAGAGGATCGCCAACGTGAACACGTCGAACTTCCTGTTTGCCACGATTATGCTAGCCACTCTCTCGTCACCTCCTTTTCCCTGGGTAGCCTGAATTCGTCGTAGGTGGCGGGAATCCTGCTTGTAGAAAGCATTCTCTTGGTCAGGGGACTCGAGTGTGTGCAGGCCTGATCAGGTGGAGAACGAGGTATGCTGGCAATTTGCGGTGAGAGCTAGGCCGGGCGGATATCCTGGACGCTGGGGAGGACCACGTCGCAGTAGCCTTCGAGGTCCTCATAGGAAGCAACCCCGGTCAGGACGCCGATCGTCCTGGTGCCGGCGCGCCTGCCCATAAGGGCGTCCTGCGGGCCGTCTCCGACCACTACCAGGTCGGGAGGCGAAAGGTCGTGTTCCCTGGCGCACAGCAGCACTGCTTCGGGGTCGGGCTTGGCGTGCGTGACCTCGTCGGCCCCGACGATCCTGGTCAAATGCTGGAGGATACCCAGGTGGGCCAGCATCCGGTCGGTCCTGTCGTGGCTGTCCGAGGTGACGACGAAGAGCAGGAGCCCGCTGTCCTTCAGAGCGGCGAGCGTCTCCTGGATGCCGGCGAACAGCCGGAGCCCTAGCGTGATGTCCAGAGTCCGGTCAGCCTCATCGTAGGAGTCGCGTGCTATGGCGTAGGCCTGGTGCCAGGGGATCCCTTTCTGCCAGAGAGCCGCTGCTGCCACAGCGATTTCGTCTTTCCTCGCTGCGGACGCGAGGGGCCCGAACGGCGCGATGTTCCCCGTGAGAGGGTCGAAGCCGACCGCCCTGTTGACGGCCTCCAGCGCCTCCCCTTTCACTCGGGCCGAGAGATGCATCAACCGTTCCCGGGCAAGCGCGGCCAGCATCGTCCATATGTCGATCAGCGTGCCGTCTTTGTCGAAGACGACGCCCCGGCAGGGGAAGAACTGCCTGGCCGCATTGATGCCGGACTTGCTAGGCATAGGAGATCCTCTTTCCTTCCGCGCGAATGCTCCAGGGACGGCTTTACTTCCATGTTAGATCAGCGGCGCCCGGCTTGCCTACCTCTTCGAATAGAAGTCGAACAGAAGTCGAACGGAAGTCGAACAGAAGAGAGGCCTTGCTAGGCCTCTCTTCTGCGATCCGCTGCGATCCGCTCGGCGTCCTTACGGCCTCTAGTGCTTGGGTTCCGTATTCTTCGGCCTGAATGTGCTGCAAAGAGTCTCGTGAGAAGTCTTGGCCAAGACGTCGCTCCTGTTCGCGGAGGTCTTGGTCCTTCCCTCGGTCTGCGCGTCTCTGAAGGCTCCCGTCGTGAGGTCGCCTGCCTCGAAGTCTCTGGTGCGCCCCTTGTTCTCGGAACCCACCGTCAGGTCGCCCGCTTCCGTGCGCCCGGTCCGGCCCGCGGTTGTCCCTGTCGTCCCGACGCCCAGGTTGCCAGTCCCTATGCCGGCCCGCTGTCCCAGGTTGTTGTCCACCATGATGCTGTCTGCCTTGCAGATGTTTCCGTCACCCCAGTAGTAGCAGGACTCCACCTTGCATTTGACGTCAGTCAAACTCATCACCTCCTTCGTGCCTTAGTCTTGCCCACACCTAAGCGGGGATACACAGGGGATACACAGTTGAAAGGAATTGTCTGCCCAGGGTAGAATCTTGGTCCGGGGAGGGAGTCTCGTGACGGAACTGAACCCCCGCATTTTCAGGGAGTACGATATCCGGGGTCTCGTTGGGGAGGATTTGACGCAGAAGAACGTCTACAGGCTGGGGCTCGCGTACGGGACGTTCCTTGTAGGTCGCGGGGTCAAGCAGGCCGTCGTTGGCCGCGACTGCAGGCTCTCGTCCTTTGCATACTCGCAGGCCATCACCGACGCCCTGGTAGCGACTGGAATCGACGTGCTGGACATAGGCATGGTAACCGCCCCGGTGTTCTACTTCGCTCGCCTCAAGCACGGCATAGAGGGCGGAGTGATGGTCACGGGAAGCCACAACCCGCCCGAGTTCAACGGGTTCAAGCTGGCTGGCGGGCCCGATACGCTCTACGGTGAGGCGATACAGGACATACGCCGGATAGCGGACACGGGCGAGTTCGCCAGCGGGGACGGCGCGGTAGGCAACCAGGACCCGGTGCCCGCGTACGTTCAGGACATCGCCGGGAGGATCTCGCTTGGCCCCCGGAAGGTCCGCGCGGTCGTGGACGCCGGGAACGGCGCGAGCGGACCGGTTGTGAGGAAGGTCTTCGAGGCGGTCGGAGCTAGCTTCGAGGAGATGTACTTCGAGCCCGACGGCAGGTTCCCGCACCACCATCCCGATCCGACCCAGAAAGAGAACATCGAGGACCTGGCGAAGCGTGTCGTGGACGTCGAGGCCGACCTCGGCATAGCCTTCGACGGCGACGGTGACCGCATCGGGGTCGTCGACTCCACCGGGCGACCGGTATGGGGCGACGAGCTCCAGACGGTCTTCTGGCGCGAGATCCTGGAGAAACACCCCGGCGCCTTGGCCCTCATCGAGGTCAAGTGCTCAGAGAGCCTGGTTGAGACGGTGAAGCGCCTGGGCGGGCGGACCGAGTTCACGAGGACGGGCCACTCCCTCATAAAGGCCAGGATGAGGGAGGCCGGAGCCCTCTTCGCCGGCGAGATGTCGGGCCACATGTTCTTTAGGGACGAGCACTACGGCTACGACGACGCGGTATACGCGGCCGCCCGACTCCTCAGGCTGCTGTCAAACGCGGACAGAGGCATGAGAGCTCTCCTGGAAGACGTGCCCAAGTATTGCTCGACGCCCGAGGTGAGGGTGGACTGTCCTGACGAGGACAAGTTCGGTGTAGTCCGGGAGATCTCGGGGAAGCTATCCAGAACCAACCAGGTGATCACGGTTGACGGGGCCAGGGTGCTGTTCCCCGGAGGGTGGGGCCTCCTAAGGGCGTCCAACACCCAGCCGGCCCTGGTGCTCCGCGCCGAAGCCAGGACTCCGGGGGAGCTCGGTGACATAAAGCGAGTGTTCGAGAAACTCCTCGGTGGTTTTCCGTCCGTGGGTGCCATACAATGGGATTAGCAGGGGGGATCAACCGGTGATCCAGGTCACGGTGGAGCGGCTGGGGTTCGACCAGGGACTGGACCAGGCAGTCGTGATCCTGTCCGACCTCTCCAAGACCACGCTCATTCCCATATGGATACGGGCCTTGGAAGCCACCGCCATCGCCATACCTCTTCAAGGGGTCACCGCGCCGAGGCCGATCACCGCCGACCTCCTGGTATCGGTGCTGAACCGGCTGGAGATCACGGTCACCATGGTCATCATCAGCGACTTGAGAGACGAAGTCTTCTACGCCTCCCTGGTGCTTGACAGCCACGGGCAGGAATTCGAGTTCGACTGCAGACCCTCCGACGCCATCGCCGTCGCCCTCCGCAAAGGCGCGCCCCTGTTCGTGGCCGAGAAGGTCATGGCTGAGGCAGGCGTCCCGACGGGCGAAGCCAGCGTGCAGTGAAACCCCTGGTGTTCGGGGGCCTCTCCGTCTGGCCTCCGGTTATGAGCGCCCCTCTGGCGGGTTATACCGGGGGCGTCTATCGCGAGATCCTCCGCGAGCACGGTTGCCCCTACTGCGTAACCGAGATGGTTAGCGCGAAAGGCCTGCTGCTTGGAGGAGACAATTCCGAGGAGATACTCGTACACAGCGCGGAGGACAAGCCTCTCGCGGTCCAGCTCTTCGGACACGACCCGGACGACATGGCGAGGGCGGCTGAGAAGATCCAGGACCCCTCTTACGGATTCGACTGCATAGACATCAACTTGGGTTGCTCCGCCAGGAAAATAACCTCCCAGGGGTCGGGCGGAGCATTGCTCAAGGACCTTAGGAGGGCCGGAGACGTCGTGCGCTCGATGAAGTCGGTGGCGCGGCTGCCCGTCACAGCGAAATCTCGCCTCGGCTGGGACGACTCAGGACATGCCGAGGAAGTCGCCTCCGTCCTGGCGGAGGCAGGGCTCGACATGCTTGTGCTCCACGGGAGGACGGTCTGCCAAGGCTATTCGGGCAAGGCGGACTGGGGCGCGATCTATAGGGCAGCAGCCGGGGTGCCCATCCCCGTGGTCGGGAACGGCGATGTCTCGTCAGCCAGGGATGCGATATCGAAGCTCGATGGAGGGCCGGTCTCAGGCGTCATGATAGGGCGCGCCATCCTGGGGAACCCGGTCCTGTTCGATGATCTGATCAAAGCGATGAAAGGCGAAGAGGCGCCTCCGTATACGCCGGAGCGTAAGATGCGGCTGGCCGCCGAGCACTTCAGGAGGTCTGTCGCGAGGTACGGCGAAGTCAAAGGTGTGCTTGACATGAGGAAGCAGCTGGCGTTCTATTTCCGGGGGATGCGGGGAGCGCCCAGGTTGCGGGACAGGCTCATGAAGGAGAAATCCCCCGCGAAGGTGCTGCAGATCCTGGAGGAAGGCTGGAGAGAGGTCAGATGAGGGTACCGGTCGTGCCGATAACAAACGGGATGATCCCCAGGGAGTCACAGGAGCTCACCGGAGTGTTTCTGGACAACTGGGTGCAGAGGGTGTTCTCTGCCGCCGGCCCGGGCGCTATGGTCCTTCTGCTGCCCTACGACGTCGAGACAGGCCTCTATCCTGTGGGATCGATCGTGGGGGTCGAGGATGCCTGGCAGGACCGCGTGATCGTTTCCCCGTCCTTCTCCATGCGCGAGGCCATGTTCGCCCACGTCGTGGGTAAGGGACGGGCCAAAGCCGGCGGGCTCGAGGTCGAGGCCGGGATCCTACTCGCCGAGGACGTCGAGCTGGTGGACCTGAAGGCCCTAAGGAAGAGGTACCCGCTTATCGACGGGGCGGGTTGGACCGCTCTCGAGGGCAGCACCGAGGCGAGGGACAAGGACGACATCAGGGTGGAGATACACGGGTTCACCCACGAAGGAGACCCGGTCGCGCTCCACGCCAACCTGGGCTCCGTTGTGAGCCCTGAAACCGCCCACACGATCGAGCACGCTGTCCTCCGGTCGCTCTCCACGTACGCGATGGCGACACCCAGGACCATGCGCGAGTCTATGGATGCCGAGGCCAGGGACCTGAAGGATTCCTTGGCCGTGGGCTATCGCCTCCGCATGCCCGAGTTCTTCGGGGTCACTGCCACCGGGATGTGCGGGAACCCTCTGACCGGCCTCGCGCACTTCTACCTTGCCAACGAGTTCAGAAAGAACCTTGAGCACGGGGAGTCGCTACCGCAGTCCATTCTGAGCGCCAGGCTGTCCGCTCTCTCCAGGGTCACGGACGATCTGGATCTCTCCACGCAGAGAGGCTCCAGGGTCCTTCAGGGTCTCAAGCGCGGTATGATGCACGATGACTCTCCCGTGCCATTCGACCGGCTGAAAGCTGTTCTGCGTTGCTTCCCCCTGTCACCGTGGGCATGAGTGGAGGACTGTTCTCGCTCGCGGTCGCAGGCCTCCGGCTGCAGTTGCCTCATGTACCTTGCGTACCACCCTCCGCCTTGCTATGATGTACACAGACTTGTGCACAAGGTGGTATCGCCTTGGATTTCGTGAGGATCGGCGATAAGGTAGTGAGCCGCGAGAAGATTAACGAGGCAATCGACGACATCCTCACCTACCGGACGAGGGGGCTGTCCCAGTCGGACGTGGCGGGCCAGATGGGTCTGGACAGGACTTTCATCTCCCGCCTGGAGACGCTTGGCGAGCTTCGCAAGGGCGGATCCATAGCTCTAGTCGGATTCCCCCTTGCGAACTGCGATGAAGTCAGGAAGATCGCCGCCGAGGAGGGAGTCGAGTTCACGCTCGTCATGAACGACGTTGAGAGGTGGAGCTTCGCCCGGGACAGGACAGGGGTGGATCTCCTTAACGAGCTCATGGCGCTCATCGGCAGCATCCGCAAGTTTGAGAAGGTCATCCTGATCGGGTCGGACAAGCGCCTGGAGATCATGCGGGGCCTTCTGGACAAGAAGACCGAGGTCGCCACGATTGTCATCGGCCGGTCGCCCATGTCGGGCGACGTCTACGTGAGCCCTGAATCGCTGCGGGAGATCATCAGGAACCTAAAAGGTTAAGGGGAGGTCGTCCGCATGAAGCACGTCGTCAGCGTGAGCCTCGGCTCATCCAAACGGAACAAGAGAACCGAGCAGGATTTCCTGGGCGAGCGCTGTATCGTGGAGAGGATAGGCACCGACGGTTCCATCGAGAAAGCGATCCAGCTCATCACGGAGCTCGATGGGAAGGTAGACGCCTTCGGCATGGGCGGCATCGACCTCTGGGTCGGATGCGGCAGGCGCAAATACATGCTGAGGGACGCGATCCCCATCGCCAGGGCTGCCAAGAAGACGCCCATCGTGGACGGTAGCGGGCTGAAGTCCACGCTCGAGCGAAGGGTCATAAAGTACCTGGATGAGGTCTCCAAAGTGCCTTTCAAGGAGAAAACCGTCCTCCTGGTGAGCGGAGTGGACAGGTTCGGCATGGCGGAGGCCCTGCGTGACACCGGGTGCAAGCTGATCCTGGGCGACCTCATCTTCGTGCTGAACGTGCCGATCCCCCTTTACTCCCTGGAGGCTCTCGACAGGGTGGCGCGCGTCCTCGCGCCCATCGTGACCAGGCTGCCCTTCTCGATGTTGTACCCCACCGGCGAGAAGCAGCACCACGCAGTGAACCCGAAGCAGGCCAGATGGTATCACCGGTCGGACATCGTCGCGGGCGACTGGCACTACGTGAACAAGTACATGCCCGAGGACATGCGGGGCAAGTCGATCATCACCAACACCACTACCGAGGAAGACGTAGCCGAGATGAAGAAAAGGGGCGTCAGCACTCTGATCACCACCACGCCAGAGCTGGAGGGCAGGTCCTTCGGCACCAACGTGATGGAAGGGCTCATTGTCTCCCTCCTTGGCAAGAGGCCCGAGGAGATCACTCCCGACGATATCAATAACATGCTGGACCGGCTGGACTTCAGGCCCAGGATCTCGGTCTTGAACGAGCCGTCACTGATACCGGCCTGACGGAGGGCTTACCTTGGGAACTTTCGGTTTCATCATCCACCCGATCGACATAGGCGACGTCTACCGGAAGTACCCGTTCGCCAGGCACCTCCCTGACAGGCTTGTGGAGATGGGGCTTTCGCTGGTACCTCCTATCACTACGTCCCGCATCACCGGGGTGGAATCGAGTTACGGGAAGGCCGACGGCTGGTTCGTTTCCTGCCCTCTCACGCCCCGCATGATGATGGGCCTGCCTGAACCCAGAGTCACGCGAAAGATCATCGCGGCATGCAGAAGAGCGGCGGACCTGGGGGCCAAGGTGGTCGGTCTCGGTGCGTTCACGTCGGTCGTGGGGGACGCGGGCATCACCATCCGGAGGAACGTGGACGTGGCGGTGACCACGGGGAACAGCTACACGGTCGCCACCGCCATAGAGGCCACCGAGAAGGCGGCCCGCCTCATGGACATCAACATGGACTCCGCGAACGTGCTGGTCCTTGGCGCGTCCGGATCCATCGGCAGGGTGTTGTCGTACATCATGGCCGATGAGGGCAGGCGCCTCACCCTCTGTGCCCGCGACCTGGAGAGGCTGCAGAAGGTCTCCGACTCCATCAGAGACAGGACCGGGATGCTGCCCAGGGTCAGCAGGGACCTGAAAGCGTCAGTGAGGGACGCGGACGTCATAGTCTGCGTGAGCTCCGCGATAGACTCCCTGATAGAACCCGGGGATCTCAAGCCCGGCGCCCTGGTTTGCGACGTTTCCCGCCCCAGGAACGTCTCGGTCGAAGTAAAGAAGCGGCGCGACGACGTGCTGATCATCGAGGGCGGAGTGGTCACCGTCCCCGGCAACGTCAACTTCAACTTCGACTTCGGGTTCCCGCCCGGCACGAGCTACGCGTGCATGGCTGAGACCATGATCCTGGCCATGGAGGAGAAATACGTCGACTGGAGCCTTGGCCGCGACCTCACGCTCGAGGGAGTGACGGGCATGGCCAAGCTGGCCAAGAAGCACGGGTTCAGCGTCGCCGGCTTCCGGAGCTTCGAGAGGCCCGTCACTGACGAGGAGATCGCGTCCATAAGGGAGAAAGCCAGGAGGAAGACCGGGATGAAGGCCGGGGCGTGACCTCTCGAGGCGGTAGGCGCATCATGCAGGCCATTTGATACGGTGCAGGTAATGCTTGACTGTCGGACAGCCCGGGAATTATAATGCCTGTGCCGCAAGGCGCAGGCCACTGCCCAGAGGTTACGTTGGCAGCGGTCTTTGTCTGTCTTATAGCGCAGAATAGGGCGGATCCCCCGGACATACACTGATATGCGTTTACTCGGGTGCAGCGTTCTCCGCCGCACCCTAGTGAATTCTCTAGGAAAGGCAGAGATGCAGGAGGATGGCAGAGCGCGAAGTACTCCTTTCTCCAGAGGGCAAGAAGAACCTGGAGGAAGAGCTAAACCACCTTAAGCTGGTCAGAAGGAAAGAAGTCGCCGAGAGGATCAAGGCCGCGCGGGACTTCGGAGACCTCTCCGAGAACGCCGAGTACGAGGACGCCAAGAACGAGCAGGCATTCGTGGAGGGCAGCATCATGACCCTCGAGAAGATGCTCCGTCACGCTAAGGTCGTCCAGGAAGCCCAGAGGAACCCCGAGGTCGTCACCATAGGGTCCACCGTCAAGGTGAAAGACCTGTCCAAGGACAAGGTCTACGAGTACACCATCGTGGGTTCCCACGAAGCTGACCCGTCCAGGAGACGCATCTCCAACGAGTCCCCGGTCGGAAGAGCCCTCCTGGGGCAGAAAGCCGGGGCGGTGGTTTCGGTCATGGTGCCCGCAGGCACATTCAAGTACGAGGTGCTCTCTATCCAGGCCTAGCGCGGACCCGGACCCTTGGATTCTCTGCCTCGAGATCACATCCGCCAGGTGGACTAGCCCCCGCCGGGCGGATTGCCATACTCAAGAAGGACTTAGGAGGTCGTGGCCATGCCCGAAGAGAGAGGTGCGAGGGAGCCTGAATCGAGGCTCGACGAGGAGATGGAACGGCGGAAGGCCAAGATCGAGCTGGCGCGTTCCTTGGGTATGAAGCCTTTCGGAGAGCCCTACGAGGTGACTGCCAATGCCAAGACCATCTTCGTGAAGTGCGACGAGATGGCCGGCCAGGAAGTCCGGACGGCCGGGCGCCTGATGGCCTTCCGCGGGCACGGCAAGGCGACTTTCGCCGACCTTCGCGACAGGACTGGCCGCATCCAGCTCCACGCCAGGATCGACGTCCTGGGAGAGGAGAGCTACAAGCACTTCGAGGACCTCCTGGATATCGGCGACATCATCGGCGTCGATGGGGCCGTCTTCCGCACCAAGAGGGGCGAGCCCACCATCGAGGTCAGGAAGTGGACGCTCCTGACCAAGGCTCTGAGGCCTCTGCCCGAGAAATGGCACGGCCTTACCGATATCGACCTCCGCTACAGGCAGCGCTACCTGGACCTGCTCGTCAACCCCGAAGTGCAGGACACCTTCCTGAAGAGGAGCAAGGTCATCTCTTACATGAGGAAGTACCTTGACGAGCGCGGTTTCATCGAGGTGCAGACGCCGGTCCTGTCGACTCTGGCCGGCGGAGCGCATGCGCGCCCGTTCGTGACTCATCACAACGCCCTTGATATGGATGTCTACATGCGGATCGCGACCGAGCTCTACCTGAAACGGCTCATCGTGGGCGGCCTGGAGAGGGTCTACGAGATCGGGCCGGACTTCCGCAACGAGGGGATCGACACCAAGCACAACCCCGAGTTCTACATGCTTGAGGTTTACCAGGCTTACGGCGACTACAACAGCATGATGAGACTGGTCGAAGAGCTGGTCTCGGGCTGCGCCCAGGAAGTCCTGGGGACCGTGAAGATCACCGAAGGAGGACGCACCGTCGACGTGACGCCGCCCTGGAACAGGCTCAGGGTATGGGACGCCATCGAGCAATGGGTGGGGATAAAGCCGTCGGACCTCCGTGACGACCAGGACGCCGCCGAGATCGTCAAGAAGCTCGGCCTGAGCTTGGACAAGGGTACCACCAAGAGCGCCGTCATCGACAAGCTCCTGGACGAGCACGTGGAACCCAGGCTGATAGACCCCACGTTCCTCATTGACTACCCTGTCGAGATATCTCCTCTCGCCAAGAGGATGGAGAGCGACCCGGACCTGACCTACAGGTTCGAGCCGTTCGTCCTCAAGCGGGAGCTCGGCAACGCGTTTTCCGAGCTCAACGATCCCATGGACCAGAAGGAAAGGTTCCTCGCCCAGGTCAGAGAGAAGCAGCTCGGCGACGAGGAAGCGCACCCGTACGACGAGGACTTCATCACCGCGCTGGAGTACGGGATGCCGCCCACCGGCGGGCTCGGCATAGGTATCGAAAGGCTGGTCATGCTACTTACCGGGATAGACTCGATCCGGGACGTCGTTTTGTTCCCGATGATGAGGCCAAAATAGGGGGCGCTCCGGACTCCAGCCTGTCTCTCCTTGCGCTGGCTGGGTTTTACATCTATCCTGCTAAACGGGCGAAAAAAGGCCCGCGGACGTTGACCTTCCTCCTTCAGGGTGTTATAGTGAGTCTTGCGCGCCTCGAAAGGGATGCGCTGCAAGGCAAGTCGGTCCTTGAAAACTGAACAGCGTAGAGGACCTTTGAGTTCAGAAGGCTCGCGTAAGCGAGCGCTCTTCGGACCTTGAGGACAAGGTGCAACGGAGAGTTTGATCCTGGCTCAGGACGAACGCTGGCGGCGTGCTTCAAACATGCAAGTCGAGCGAGGGGGGACTGAACCGCAAGGGGAGGTCTCGCCTAGCGGCGAACGGGTGAGTAACACGTGGGCAACCTGCCCTAAAGCCTGGGATAACGGTCCGAAAGGGCCGCTAATACCGGATAATGTCCTTCTGCCGCATGGCAGGGGGAAGAAAGGTGCAAACCGCTTTTGGATGGGCTCGCGTCCCATCAGCTAGTTGGCGAGGTAACGGCTCACCAAGGCGACGACGGGTAGCCGGTCTGAGAGGATGGTCGGCCACACTGGGACTGAGATACGGCCCAGACTCCTACGGGAGGCAGCAGTTGGGAATATTGGGCAATGGGCGAAAGCCTGACCCAGCGACGCCGCGTGAGGGAAGAAGGCCTTCGGGTCGTAAACCTCTGTCATCGGGGACGAAGAAAGTGACGGTACCCGAGGAGGAAGCCCCTGCTAACTACGTGCCAGCAGCCGCGGTAATACGTAGGGGGCTAGCGTTGTCCGGAATTACTGGGCGTAAAGGGCGTGTAGGCGGCCTGTTAAGTCGGGTGTGAAAATTCGGGGCTCAACCCCGAACCTGCGCTTGAAACTGGCAGGCTAGAGGACAGGAGAGGGAAGTGGAATTCCCGGTGTAGCGGTGAAATGCGTAGATATCGGGAGGAACACCAGTGGCGAAGGCGGCTTCCTGGACTGTGCCTGACGCTGAGGCGCGAAAGCTAGGGGAGCAAACAGGATTAGATACCCTGGTAGTCCTAGCTGTAAACGATGAGTGCTAGGTGTGGGAGGTTGAAATCCTTCCGTGCCGGAGCTAACGCAATAAGCACTCCGCCTGGGGAGTACGGCCGCAAGGCTAAAACTCAAAGGAATTGACGGGGGCCCGCACAAGCAGTGGAGCGTGTGGTTTAATTCGACGCAACGCGCAGAACCTTACCAGGGCTTGACATCGTGGCGAAAGGCGCAGAAACGCGCTCCTCCGTAGCAATACGGACGCCATGACAGGTGTTGCATGGTTGTCGTCAGCTCGTGTCGTGAGATGTTGGGTTAAGTCCCGCAACGAGCGCAACCCCTATTTGGTGTTGCTACCGGGTCATGCCGGGCACTCACCGAATACTGCCGGAGACGATCCGGAGGAAGGTGGGGATGAAGTCAAATCATCATGGCCCTTATGCCCTGGGCCACACACGCGCTACAATGGCCGGTACAACGGGCAGCCAAAGAGCGATCTGGAGCGAATCCCATAAAGCCGGTCTCAGTTGGGATTGGGGGCTGAAACTCGTCCCCATGAACCCGGAATTGCTAGTAATCGCGGATCAGCCACGCTGCGGTGAATACGTTCCCGGGCCTTGTACACACCGCCCGTCAAGCCATGGAAGCTGGCAACACCCGAAGTCGGTGACCCAACCCGCAAGGGAGGGAGCCGCCGAAGGTGGGGCTGGTAACTGGGGCTAAGTCGTAACAAGGTAGCCGTATCGGAAGGTGCGGCTGGATCACCTCCTTTCTAAGGAGACCTCAAGAAGGTACTCATACGCTGTTCGGTCTTCAAGGACAGACAAGTCCTTGACCGCCTGACAGGCCGCAAGGCTTGCAGGCCTCCGCCTGGCGAATCTTTCGATTCGCGCACGGCGGGTTGCGGAGAGGGCTCCGCTACCGATCTTTGACAACTTAAGAGAGGGAAAACGCAGAATTAAGCGCGATTAGGATTACAGGGCCAGAGCCGCAGTTCCGAGGAGGGACGGGGGCTGGTCCTGGGAAGACACTTGCGGAGCTGACTTAAGCTGCAAGGGTCGAGGTAGTAAGGGCACACGGCGGATGCCTTGGCGCCAGGAGTTTACGAAGGACGTGGCCAGCTGCGAAAAGCCCCGGGTAGCCGCTAGCAGGCATGGATCCGGGGATGTCCGAATGGGGAAACCCGGCACGCGAAGAGCGTGCCAGCCTTGCCTGAATAAATAGGGCATGGCGGAGAACGGGGGGAACCGAAACATCCAAGTACCCCCAGGAAAAGAAAGCAAAAGCGATTCCCCGAGTAGTGGCGAGCGAAAGGGGAAGAGCCTAAACCTGTCTGACGTTAAAGCCTGCCGGCGTTGTCAGGCGGGGGTAGAGGGACCTTCCGCGCACAGCGGCAGATGCGCGAAGGAGTGAGAAACCTCGTTTCTAGCCGAAGACGCCTGGAAAGGCGCACCGTAGGAGGTAACAGTCCTGTAGGCGAAAGGAACGAGGCTCCTAGGAAGGCACCCAAGTACCGCGGGGCACGTTAACCCCGCGGGAATCCGGGAGGCCCACCTCCTAAGGCTAAATACTCCCTGGCGACCGATAGTGAACCAGTACCGTGAGGGAAAGGTGAAAAGCACCCCTGTTAGGGGAGTGAAATAGAACCTGAAACCGTGTGCCTACAAGCAGTTCGAGGCCCATGGTCCGCAAGGACCGGGCTGAGGGCGTGCCTATTGAAGAATGAACCGGCGAGTTATGTTCTGCAGCAAGGTTAAGGGGTTAAGCCCCGGAGCCGCAGGGAAACCGAGTGCGAACAGCGCGTGGAGTTGCAGGGCATAGACCCGAAGCCGGGTGAGCTATCCATGGCCAGGCTGAAGCGCGGGTAAAGCCGCGTGAAGGGCCGAACCAGTTGTCGTTGAAAAGACATTGGATGAGCTGTGGATAGGGGTGAAATGCCAATCGAACCCGGAGATAGCTGGTTCTCCCCGAAATAGCTTTAGGGCTAGCCTCGAAGTAAGGACGGCGGAGGTAGAGCACTGATTGGGCTAGGGGTCCTACAAGATTACTGAACCCATTCAAACTCCGAATGCCGCCAATCCGTCTTCGGGAGTCAGACTACGGGTGCTAAGATTCGTGGTCGAGAGGACAAGAATCCAGACCGCCAGATAAGGTCCCTAAGTTCAAGCTAAGTGGGAAAGGAAGTGGGACTCCTAAAACAGCCAGGATGTTGGCTCAGAAGCAGCCACCATTGAAAGAGTGCGTAACAGCTCACTGGCCGAGGGGTTCTGCACCGATAATACACGGGGCTCAAGCTTGACACCGACGCTGCGGACTTGGCGAATGCCAATTGGTAGGGGAGCGTTCCGCCGGCCAAGAAGCGGGACCGTGAGGACCCGTGGAGTAGGCGGAAGTGAGAATGCCGGTATGAGTAGCGAAAAGGCCAGTGAGAATCTGGCCCGCCGAAAGCCTAAGGTTTCCTGGGCAAGGCTCGTCCGCTCAGGGTTAGTCGGGACCTAAGCCGAGGCCGTTGGCGTAGGCGATGGACAACAGGTGGACATTCCTGTACCGCCTTTGGGAGCAATGGGGTGACGCAGTTAGGAGTACCCGGCCGGGTGTTGGTCCCGGTCCAAACGTCAAGAGAGCCCCGGGAGGCAAATCCCCCGGGGAGTCTTGAGGCGCGACGGGGAGGGAAATTAGAGTACCGAACCGGGTATGTCCCACGCTGCCGAGAAAAGCCTCTAGCGTTAATCTCAAGGGCGCCCGTACCGTAATCCGACACAGGTAGGCGGGGAGAGAATCCTAAGGCGCGCGGGATAACCCTCGTTAAGGAACTCGGCAAAATTACCCCGTAACTTCGGAATAAGGGGTGCCCCGAAAGGGGCCGCAGTGAAACGGCTCAAGCGACTGTTTAACAAAAACACAGGTCTCTGCAAAGCCGAAAGGCGATGTATAGGGGCTGACACCTGCCCAGTGCCGGAAGGTTAAGGAGAGGGGTTAGGGCGCAAGCCCGAAGCTTCAAACCGAAGCCCCGGTGAACGGCGGCCGTAACTATAACGGTCCTAAGGTAGCGAAATTCCTTGTCGGGTAAGTTCCGACCTGCACGAATGGTGTAACGACTTGAGCGCTGTCTCGACGAGGGACCCGGTGAAATTGAATTACCTGTGAAGATGCAGGTTACCTGCGACTGGACAGAAAGACCCCATGGAGCTTTACTGTAACCTGATATAGGATTTTGTTGTTTCATGTAGAGCATAGGTGGGAGGCTGAGAACCGCTCTCGTTAGGGGGCGGGGAGCCAACACTGGAATACCACCCTTGAAATAACGAAGTTCTAACCCAGAGACCTTATCGGCCTCGGGGACGGTGTCAGGCGGGCAGTTTGACTGGGGCGGTCGCCTCCCAAAAAGTAACGGAGGCGCCCAAAGGTCCCCTCAGCGCGGTTGGAAATCGCGCGCGGAGCGTAAAGGCAGAAGGGGGCTTGACTGCGAGAGAGACATCTCGAGCAGAGACGAAAGTCGGGCTTAGTGACCTGGTGGTACCGGGTGGAAGGGCCATCAATCAACGGATAAAAGTTACCCTGGGGATAACAGGCTGATCTTCCCCAAGAGTCCACATCGACGGGAAGGTTTGGCACCTCGATGTCGGCTCATCGCATCCTGGAGCTGAAGCAGGTTCCAAGGGTTCGGCTGTTCGCCGATTAAAGCGGTACGTGAGCTGGGTTCAGAACGTCGTGAGACAGTTCGGTCCCTATCCATCGCAGGCGCAGGAAACTTGAGGGGAGCCATCCACAATACGAGAGGACCTGGATGGACGCACCTCTGGTGTGCCAGCTGTCGTGCCAACGGCAGAAGCTGGGTAGCCATGTGCGGCGTGGATAAGCGCTGAAAGCATCTAAGCGCCAAGCCCACCCCAAGATGAGGTTTCCCACGGAGTAGTCCGGTAAGACCCCTTGTAGACCACAAGGTCGATAGGCCGGGAGTGTAAGCGCGGCAACGCGTTCAGCTGACCGGTACTAATAGGTCGAGGCCTCGACCCTTGCGCTTAAATCAGTTCCGCAACGGGCGAAAGCCCGGGGAAGACTCCCGCAGAAGGCGGGCCTCTTCCGGAACTGGCGCGGGCGAAAGACGTTTCGCCCCCCTCTCTTAAGCCCAAAGAACAGGCGCCAAGCCCTTGTCCACAATCACAACTTTCCGGTGGCGATGGCGGAGGGGACACACCCGTTCCCATTCCGAACACGGAAGTTAAGCCCTCCAGCGCCGATGGTACTCGGGCGTCATGCCCCGGGAGAGTAGGTCGCCGCCGGGATTCACTTAGGCCCCGCAGGAGTAATGCCCGCGGGGCCTTCACATTGCGCAACCACAGATCTCAAGGCGTTTGACAGTTCAGCAAACCCGAGCTATCGTTGACGGGAAAGGTATCTTCCGGAGGGTTAGTATGACACCTGAAAAAGTGTTTCGCATTGCCTCCCTGGTCCTGCTCGGGGGATTGGTCGTGATGCGCGGCTACTTCTCGCTCCGTGTCCGCCAGGCCGGTGAGCGGCTTCTCCCCGACCGGGAAGCGGTGGAACGCGAAGGCAAGGGAGCATTCCTGCTTCGAGTCGTCAGCTTCTTCGTGCTTATCGGTATCCTGGTATCATATGCCTCGGACCTGCCATGGGTAGTGGTGCTCTCGTTCCCGTTGCCAGTCTTCCTCCGCTGGACAGGCTTCGCCATAGGAGTGGCCGCGGTACTGCTGTGGACCTGGACTCAGGCTGCATTGCGGACGGCGTGGTCGCCTCAGCTGCAGCTGCGCGAGGAGCACCATCTCGTGACCACCGGACCCTACTCGCGCGTTCGCCACCCGCTCTACACTGCCACCATGTGCTTCGGGGTAGGATTCGCCCTGGTGACCGCCAACTGGTTCTTCGCGCTCATGACAGCCCTGTCGATCTGGTTCCTGCCGAACCGTGTAGCCAAAGAAGAACGTATGATGATCGACAGGTTCGGCGAGGAATACAGGGAGTATGTGCGCAGGACCGGCAGATTCCTCCCGAAATGGTAGAGAGGCGGCGTGCTGAACCGAAAGCGCATCTCCTGATCGCCTCCACGAGTTCATCGCAATCCTCGGGATACCGTAGAAACTAAACCACAACAGCGGCGTCGCGGCCTCTATCATGACAGAGTCGGCCTCTTCCCTTTGCTGCTGTAACGACGGGTGCAGCGCTCTTCGTCGAGCCATGCGAGGAATTTTCCCCTATACCTGGCGCTCTTCCACCGGTACCCCTCCACTTGCGGGAGTTTCGTCTCTTCAGAGAGCAGCTACTGCCTCGGAGCAGGCGGGTCCTCCCGGCCGGCTAGCAGGAACCGCACGTACCGCAGGACCTCCTGCTGCTCTTCCAAGGTGAGCTTCTCCAGGTGCTCCAGTATCTCCATGATGAGTGGGCACGCTTCCTCTTGCCCCTGTGGCGTCGCGCCAGCGCGCGGGTCGTCAGAAGAGCCGAGAAGATAGTCAACCGTGGTGCTGAGGACAGCGGCAAGCCTCTGGGCGATCTCGCAAGAAGGTTCACGCAGGCCACTCTCGTACATGCCAACGGTGGTCCGGCCCACACCGATCTTTTCCGCGAGCTGCCGCTGCGTGAGTCCCCTGCTCACGCGCAGAAGCCGCGTACGCTCTCCGAACACGCATTCGTCAGCCACACCATCACTATACATCCGCCGGCATGAGCCCTCAACGTCTCTTGGCGAGCCCAGCCACTGAGTGTGGCGAACACACTTGACATGTCACGCCATGTGGATTAGAGTCTCCAATTGGGGCCAAGTATCGGGACTCGTCGCTCGAACCGTAGGGAGGGAGAACGATGAGAGCTTTGGGACTGTGCGGAAGCGCTCGCCGCAACGGCAACACCGCTCATCTCACAAGAGCAGTGCTCGAGGGCGCGAAGGAAAACGGCTTTGAGATTTCGGAGGTCTTCCTGAACGAGGCCGGCATCACCCCGTGCGTGGGGTGCCTCAAGTGTCAGACGGGGGAATCCACCGGCTGTTCGGTCCAGGATGGTTTCCACGAGGTGATAGACCGGATCCGTGAGGCAGACCTCGTGATTATCGGGAGCCCGGTCTACACATGCCAGGTCACGGCCCAGACCAAGATGTTCCTGGACAGGCTATACTCGCTGCCCCGCCATGGGCACCCCAAGAGCGTTGATGGCTTCACGAAGAAGGGCGTCACCATCACCACTCTGGGGGGAGGCGCGGCTGACGGGACGGCCACGAAGCGAATGCTCCGCGTGCTTTTCGAGTACCTTGGCACTAAAGACGTATCCGAGATCGTGGCTCCGGGGGTGTTCCATGCCGGAGCCATAAGCAAGTACCCGGACGTGATCGCGAAGGCGAAGCAGCTAGGGGCGGACCTGGCCCGGAATCTATCCGGTACGGGATAGCGGTCGACGCGCACAGGTTTTCCGGACGGGCGCTCCGAGAGGAGGTCCTTATGGTCCGATTCTGTACATAATGATTTGCGGCCCGGCGCCAGTCTCTGTCTTACGTAACACCAGGACAAACTCCCCTGAGGGTGATACGGCAAACCGCTCCGTCGCCAAGATCCTGGCCCTTGAGACCCGAGGTTCCCCAGCATTCATGTCGAAAACGTAAAGGAAGTCCTGGCTGGACCCGGTGCTTTCGAGGGCGAGAACCACCGGGGCTGTTCTTGCGCCACGAAGAAGGCTCAAGCCCTCACGCGAGAAGCGGACGCCCCCCTTCAGGTCGAAGATGGTCACGGCTAGCGACACGGATGAGTGTGGGACACTCACCCAGCATGAGGCTACAAGGAAACTCCCGTCGGGACTCCAGACAACCGGACCTGCTAACGCAACCACGCCGGTAGCTGATGATGGACCCGCCCCCGCTCCTCCCGGCATCTTGCTCCAGAGCACCGTTCCTTCAAGGTCCACCAGGGATACCGAGCCGTCGTACCCCAGGACGGCCAGATGCGACCCCGTGGGCGAAACATACACTTCATCGACGTCCTTCTTAGGCAGAACGCTGCGCATATCAATCGATCTGATGGTTCTTCCGTCAGACACGCGTGTCAGGACCACCCGTGACACAGTCCCCCTCACGCCTGGAGGTGCCTCTCTTTCCAGCGATAGAACCATGTCGTCCGTGCTTAATAAGGTATTTCTGATGACAGTGGAAGGACATGCGTTGCTTGGGACCCCGAACTCCCCACGGATCGAGCCGGTGCTAGTGTCCAGTATCAAGACCCGGGTCTCCGAGTTATCATAACGCCGCTTGACTTCGGCCGGGCCTTCACCGAACTCCAGCTCCTCAGGCGCCAAACCGTGTAATAGGGAGGGGTCCTTGCCGAAACAGCCAACCACGGAATCGTCTGCGTAGAATACGGAGATGCCCGCGAGACCCGGCGTTTCCCAGACGGTCTTCCCTTCCGGGCTAATCATCTTGACCGTTGAGTAGAGCCCGAGATAGCTCGATCCGGATCCACCGTCTTCGTCGGTGGTGAAGTCGTAAGTGAAGTCCTCGTCGACGGCCACCCAGCCCGTCTTTGTCCGGCAATCCCCGTAGTACCCCTGGTTCTTCCTGGATCTCGGGAGCAAAGCCCAGTCAATCTCCCCAGTCTTTTGTCCAGATGGGCTAAAGTGGGGCATCGGGCAAAGTCCGTCTAGGTAGTTCCAAGTAAGGAGAACATCGGCTTCGCCTGTATCTCTGGGGTACAAGAGGTTAGCGTCTCCGGGGAGAGCGGTTCTCCATACGAGAGACATCGTTCGCTCAGGAATGCTGGAAGCACAACCCACCGTGATGCTACCAGTAATGAGGCATAGGAACATGGTTGCGAGGAAACGGAACAGATGCGGATACCTCTTGACCATTCGCCTGCGCCTCCAGTGCAGTGATCTCTCCTCGTCACGGCGTAAGCAGTGCCCCGGGTCCCTTCAACATCCTCTGAACGGTATAGCGAAGCGCAATCTTGCCGCCGTCATCCAGCCCCCTGCTTGCTGCCATCTCGTCTGCTATCTCCACCGGGTCCGTATGCTGCCTCAAGAGCGCCCTGACTTCGTTCTGAAGATCCACGAAGGCATCAATTGCCCTGGTGAGAAGGTCTCTTCCGCCTGGCTCGCCATGACCCGGCACCAAGACGTCGAAAGCCATCAGACGGAGCTCGAGTAGGGCCTCCAAGTAACGCGTCCGGTCACCGTCGCCAAGGTAAGGGAGTCCCGAAGCGAACACCAGATCGGAAGCAACGAGCGTGCTCCTGGTGGGAAGATAGACCACGCAGTGACCCGGCATATGCCCGCCTGTCTCTATGACCTGAAGGACCT
>Ga0315295_10000325_pt1 | contig 40327 bp, 32 predicted proteins | sample YL17G14_0_MG_FD_204453 | JGI IMG/M metagenome (GOLD analysis project Ga0315295, IMG submission 204453) | Sediment microbial communities from Yellowstone Lake, YNP, Wyoming, USA - YL17G14_0 | ecosystem: Environmental > Aquatic > Freshwater > Lake > Sediment | place: USA: Wyoming | collected...
ACCCCCCCCCCCCCCCACCCCCCCCCACCCCCCCCCCCCCCCCCCCCCCCCCCCACCCCCACCCCCCCAACCCCCCCCCCCCCGGCTCTGGCGTGGGGATTGGGGATGAGCGTACACCTGCTGACGCAGGTGGGTTTTGCGGCGGTGCTGGCGTGGGCGGGGGCGCGGGCGGTGCGCGGGCGGCTGGGGTGGGGTTGGGTGGCGGGGATGGCGGCGTGCTGGGCGGCGGGGGCGGCATGGGAGTGGGCGGCGGTGGGGATCGAAGCGCAGCGGACGGGGGAGGTGTGGGGGGCGTTGGCGAGCGCGGCGGTGGGGCGGTGGGGGCAGGCGGTATTCAACGTGGGTCGGTTGGGGGCGTTGCTGCGGCGGAGCGTGGAGTTGTTCATATTGAATTTTCCGACGCCGTTGGTTTTGTTGGCGTTGCCGGGGCTGGCGTTGAGTTGGCGTGCGGCGCGGCCGAGGCCGATGGCGGGGTTGCTGGCCATTTGCCTGGCCTTATACGCGGCGTTCGCGGTGCGGTATGACGTGCCGAATCAGGATTTCTTTTTCCTGCCGGCGTACCTGCTGACGGCGGTGTACGTGGGGTTGGGATTTGAATACGTGTTTGCGGGGGGTTATCGGCGGGCGGCGGCGTTGGCGGCGACAGGTTTGCTGGCGTTGCTGATACCGGCGACGTACGTGTTAATACGTGACGTGGCGCGGGGCCGGGGGGTGGAGCTGGGGACGCGGCGGCACGTGCCGTATCGGGAGGCGTACACGTACTATTTGTTGCCATGGCAGGGCGGCCAGAGGGGGCCGCGGCGGTTTGCGCAGGAGACGCTGGCAGCGGCGCCGGCGGGTGCGGTGATTTTGGCGGACGCGACGACGCTGCCGCCGTTGCAGTATTTGCAGGAGGTGGAGGGGGTGCGGCCGGACGTGTGCGTGCGGGGTGCGGGCGAGACCGGGTCGGCGGGAAGGCCGGCGGGGCTGGAGGGTCGGCGGGTGTTCACGATTTCGGACGTGGAGGGGTATTATCCGCGGTGGGTGAGGGAGCGTTCGTGGCTGAAGCCCTATCCGATTTCGGCGGAGGAGGTGATCTTCGAGATTGCGCCGCCGGCGGGGCGGGAGAGGCGGAGCGAGTAGGAAGGCGAGGTACGAGTCGATGATCCGGGTGATGAGCGTGTGCGGGGCGCGGCCGAACTTCATGAAGATAGCGCCGTTGCTGCGGGCGTTCGGGGCGCAGGGCGGTTTTGAGTCGCTGCTGGTGCACACGGGTCAGCACTACGACGAGAACATGAGCCGGCTGTTTTTCGAGGAGTTGGGGATACCGCGGCCGGAGGTGAATTTGGAGGTAGGCAGCGGGAGCCACGCGGTGCAGACGGCGGAGATCATGAAGCGGTTTGAGCCGGCGGCGGTGGAGTGGCGGCCGGATTACGTGGTGGTGGTGGGGGACGTGAACAGCACGATAGCGTGCGGGCTGGTGGCGGTGAAGCTGGGGATGAAGCTGGTGCACGTGGAGGCGGGGCTGCGGAGTTTCGACCGGACGATGCCGGAGGAGATCAACCGGGTATTGACGGACGCGATCAGCGATTTGTTGTTCGTGACGGAGCCGGCGGGGGCGGAGAACCTGCGGCGGGAGGGGATCGACGCCAAGAAGGTGCACCTGGTGGGGAACGTGATGATCGACACGCTGCTGGCGAACCGGGCGAAGGCGGAGGGGTCAGACGTGCTGGAACGGCTGGGACTTGCGAGGGGGGGGTACGTGGTGGCGACACTGCATCGGCCGAGCAACGTGGACGAGCCGGAGAAGCTGAGGGAGATTTTGGGGGCGTTCGAGGAGATTCAGCGGGAGAGCGCGGTGGTGTTTCCGGTGCATCCGCGGACGCGGAAGAACCTGGAGGAGATGGGGTTTGGGGAGATGCTGGGTCGGCTGGGGGGTCTGAAGCTGATCGAGCCGGCGGGGTATTTGGACTTTTTGTGCCTGATGGCGAACGCGGCGGCGGTGCTGACGGATTCGGGGGGCATTCAGGAGGAGACGACGATCCTGGGGGTGCCGTGTTTGACGCTGCGGGAGAACACGGAGCGGCCGATCACGGTGGCGGAAGGTACGAACCGGCTGGTGCGAGCAGCGCGGGAGGAGATCGTGCGGGCGTATCGTGAGGCGCGGGGTGGGGGGTCGCGGGTGCGTCGGGCGCCGCGGTTGTGGGACGGGAAGGCGGCGGAGCGGATAGCGGCGGTTTTGGCGGCGGACGCGGCTGGGCGGCGGTGAGGGAGACGGCAGGGCGGGGCGCGGGAGGGGACAAGAGGGCGAGGATGATGAAGATAATGCCGGTATTCGGCACCCGGCCGGAGGCGATCAAGCTGGCGCCGGTGATTTTGTTGGCGCGGCGGCAGCCGGAGCGGTTCCAGTTGACGGTGTGCGTGACGGGGCAGCATCGGCAGATGTTGGACCAGATGCTGGCGGTGTTCGGGATCGCGCCGGACATCGACCTGGATTTGATGCGGCCGGAGCAGACGCTGGCGGACATCAGCGCGCGGACGCTGACGGGCGTGGCGGGGGTGCTGGAGCGGCAGAAGCCGGACTGGGTGTTGGTGCAGGGGGACACGACGACGGTGTGGGCGGCGGCGCTGGCGGCGTTTTTTGCGGGGGTGCGGGTGGGGCACGTGGAGGCGGGGCTGCGGACGGGGGACAAGCAGCAGCCGTTTCCGGAGGAGGTGAATCGGCGGATCGCGACGCAAGTGGCGGACGTGCATTTTGCGCCGACGGAGTGGGCGCGGGGGAATCTGCTGCGGGAGGGAGTGGCGGCGGAGACGGTGGTGGTGACGGGGAACACGGTGATCGACGCGTTGTATTGGATGCTGGAGCGGAACGAGAAGGCGCCGGGCGCGGAGGTGCGGGAGATCGAGCGATGGTCGGCGGAGCAGGTGGGGGAGCGGGCGCTGGTGTTGGTGACGGGGCATCGGCGGGAGAGTTTCGGGCAGGGGTTCGAGGACATCTGCGAGGCGTTGGCGGAGCTGGCAAGTCGGCACGGCGAGACGTGCTGGGTGTACCCGGTGCATTTGAATCCGAAGGTGCAGGCGCCGGTGCGGCGGATTCTGGGGGGCGTGGAGAACGTGTTCCTGATCGAGCCGCTGGGTTACGCGGCGTTTACGTGGCTGATGAAGCGAGCATTGTTCATTTTGACGGACAGCGGCGGAGTGCAGGAAGAGGCGCCGAGCCTGGGGAAGCGTGTGCTGGTGATGCGGCGGCGGACGGAGCGTCCGGAAGGGGTGGAGGCAGGTGTGGTGAAGCTGGTGGGGAATGAGCGGGGGTCGATTGTGGCGGGTTGCGAGGAGCTGCTGGCGATGGGGGGCGGCGGGGGCCAAGTGGTCAGTCCGTACGGCGATGGGCAGGCGGCGGGGCGGATTCTGCGAGCGCTGGAGGAACGGGGCTGAGAAACGCGGTTGGGGAGGGTCCGGCGGGGTAGGGAGTGGGGCGCGAGCGGGCACACGATAGTCGGCAGAGGGAAAGCGGCTGGCCTGAAGGCAGGATGTTCGATATACTATTTTATGCGGATAAGCTCGGCGAAGAGGGGGGGTTGGCGAGAGAGAGCCACGGCGGGGGCCAGAGCAGGGCGGAGAGAGACGAGGGTGTCATGGTCCGGTTGAGTTGGGTTTGGTATTGCGCCGCGGCGATGGTGCTGGCGGGGGCGGGGCGGGCGGCGTATGGACAGGTCTATGGCAACACGACTATTCGGGGTATGCAGACGCCGTCCGCGAACAGGGGTTCGGATTCCCTGGCGAGCTTCCGGGCCTATTCGACGGGGGTGCAGAACCTGAACGTGCCCTACGGTCGGCGGGCGACGGATCCGCTGTGGTATAACAGTCGGGCAGCGCTGGCGGCGCCAGTGCCGAGTTTGCGTCCGTCGCGGGAGTGGGCGCCGACGGGTTGGTTGTCGCCGAACCAGATACGGTCGGTGCGGCCGACGGCGGCGCTAGCGCGGGCTGACGTGCGGATGCGGCTAGATCAGGCGAGCGGGCAGGTGCGGCCGTTGGCGACGGCGGGCCTGGGCGCCCCGGCCAGCGGGCCGACGGCAGCGCGGCGGGCGGGTGGGCAAGTGCCGGACTGGTTGGGGGCGAGCGGGATGTTTCCGGCGGTCCCGGCGGTGCAGTGGTACCAGCCGGAGCAGACGCCGGTGCGCTTGCAGACGTTGACGGAGCGGCAGGATTTTGGGCAGCGTAGGGGGTTGGCGGAGAGGGGCACGCTGACGGGTCGGCTAGGGTTGGAGAGCGGCAAGGAGCTGACGGAGTTGCCGTCGGTGTATGCTGCGGAGCAGAGGTCGGGGGGCGGGCTGAATCGAGGCACGGGGTTGGGCCAGGGTTTGTGGGGGGGCGGGTTGGTCGGAGGACGGTAACACGTTCAGGCGGGCAGACGCCAGGCGATGGGCTGGTCCGGGGGGAACAGGGGAACCTGACGTAGAGCAATAGTTGCCGGGGGCGGCGGTTGCAGGTTATCACATGAGACACGCGATCACGGTTGACGTGGAAGATTGGTACCAATCTACTTACGACGCTAAGGCGGAGCTTTCCGACCGTTTCTTGCCCAGCACTCGTAAGGTTCTGGATGCCTTCCAGCAGGCGGGCATCAAGGCTACCTTCTTTGTGTTGGGCCTGGCCGTGAGAAAATCCCCGGCCGTGGTGCGGGAGATCATGGCGGCCGGACACGAGGTGCAAAGCCACGGCTATGGGCACGTCGAGGTGTTCGAGCTGACCGAGGAACAGTTCCGCCAGGACCTGTTGCGTGCCAAGAAGATGATCGAAGACCTATCGGGCGCGGAGGTCATTGGGTACCGGGCGCCGTCCTTTTCCATCGACGAGCGCACACCCTGGGCGTTGGACGTACTGGCCGAGACCGGCCATCAATACGACTCGTCGATCTTCCCCATCAAGACGTCCCGCTACGGCGTGGAGGGCTATCGCCCGGAGCCGCACATCGTCACCACGTCCCGCGGGCAGCGGATCGTCGAAGCGCCGCTGGCCTGTTTCGATTTCCTGGGCAAACGCCGGCCTTGCGGAGGGGGAGGCTACTTTCGCCTGTACCCGTACTGGTTGATCAGAAGGGCCTTTTGCCAATTGGACCGGATGGGGCGTGCGGGCGTGGTGTACCTGCACCCCTATGAATACGATCCGGAGGAGCTGGACAGTTACAAATCGGTTACGACCTGGAAACAGCGGCTGCACCAGGGCTTGGGGAGAAGGGCTTTCGCCGGCAAGGTGGACCGGCTCATACGAGACGTGAAGGTCGGTCCGCTGCGGGAAGTTCTGGCCCACCTGTTGGCGGAGTTGCCCACGGGTCGCCGCGCCGGCAATCCTCACCCAGCGAAGGAGGAGCGTTGAATGTCAGCCCCGGCCCAGCCGCACAACACGGACCACGACGACCGGGTCGGAGGTTACTTCCACAAGGCGTCCCGGACCTGGGACACGTTTTACGATGACCGGCGGACACTGCTGATGCGCTGGGTGGACAAGCATTTCCGCTCCGACGTGTTCACGCGCTGGCGGCTCACCTTTGAAGCGCTGGGCGATGCTAGAGGGAAGACCCTCCTGGACGTTGGTTGCGGCAGCGGACCTTACGCCGTGGAGGCGGCCAGGCGGGGCAGCAAGCGGGTCCTGGGCATCGACATGGCGCCCGGCATGATTGAGCTGGCCAAGGCCCGCGCCAAGGACTTCGGGGTGGACCACATCTGCGAGTTTCGCGTGGGCAGCTTTCCGCAGGACGCGCCGCCAGAGCAGTTCGATTTCGGCATCGCCCTGGGGGTAATGGATTACGTGGCCGATCCGCCGGCGTTCCTACAGGTTATGCGCCAGTGCGTCCGAGGCAGCGTGATGACCTCGGTACCGACGCCACACTGGTTTCGGACGCCGCTGCGGCGGTTCCGCTACCGGCTGAAGCAATGCCCGGTGTATTTCCACACGCGGCAAGAGGTGGAGGAAATGTTCAGCGCGGCGGGCTTTGGCAGCGTGGACATTCAAAAGATGCCCGGCGCAGGCATGGACTTCTTTGTTGTTGCGCGCGTGCCGGCGTAAGAGCACGGCACTTGGCGGGCCGGCCTGGGACGGGGGAGACAGGGGAACCCGAGGTAGAGGAATCGTAAACCATGAGCAGGGAGAAAATGGCACAGTGGGCAGATGAAATAGTGGAAGCTGCGCCCCGGCGGGATTCTGTTGATGCGCACCGCCAATCGCAATCTGACGTCTGGCAGGTATGCCCTGCGCTGGCGCCTTGTGCGGGGGCGGTTCGAGGAAGCGGCACCCACTCCCTATGCGGTTTGCGGCGGCACCGCGGTTAATTACTCGCAGCGGGCGCTGCGGCACGACCTGGTGGCGCAAAAGAATGGGGTGGCGGCCCCGCCGAGCGCCCGTTGGGGGGCTCGCCCGGTCCGAGATGACGTGATCGTTGAGGGACATGGTGGTCGAAAGAGTAGGGCAGCCTATGCCAACGGAAGGGGAAATCACGCCCAACCAACCAGGGGAAGGTTTCGCCCGCGTGGAAGGGGAATGGTGGGGAGCGGAAGAGGACCAGACTCCTATCCAAGGCAAGTTTCTCCGCTATCAGGCCGGTCTGGTATTCGTGCTCTATGCTTTGTTAGCCTTTATCTTGGGCATCAAGCTGGGGTTCTACGGGCTAAAGATCTTGGTGATGGTGAGCTGTGGGTTGCTGCTGCTGAGTCCGCCGAACTACCCGTTTCTGCTGGGGCTTTTGATTCCGGTGTACTACTACCTCAAGTCGGCGGTATGGGCGACGCCGGAATACTCATACACGGCGCACTATGCGCCGGTGGTGGTCATCCTGATGGCGCTGGGGCGGTGGCTGTGGGAGGGTATGCGCGGGCAGGGGGGCGTGGGGCGGAAGTGGGACGTGGGGTTTGTGTGTCTGGGGGGGATTACGGTGCTGCTCCTGCTGGGGGCTACGGTGGTACAGAATCACTACCTGTATTTCAGCCGGATGGTGGACCTTTTGGGTTTTGTGTGCGCGTACCGGCTGGGGCGGTCGTACAGCAATACGGCGTCGAGTACGCGGTTGTTGCTGGGGGGGTTGGCGTTGGGGATTCTGGCGTTTGAGTTGCCGTATTCCCTGGGGTTTGTGCTGCGGGAAGGCGTGGGGGTGATGGGCCAGTTGGACAAGATGCGTGCGGAGCTGGGGGCGGGGACCGGGGTGGGTTCGGAGTCGGGGACGATGCTGGTGACCTTTGCGCTGGCGTATTCCCTGGCGAGCAGTTTTCTGCCGAGGGGGACGCGGCGGCTGGCTTTGTGGCTGGTGAGCATACCGGCGGGAGTGGTGATCGCGATCTATCTGAGCCGTACCGCTATTTTGCTGTTGCCCGTGGCGGTGGTGATGAACCTAGTTTTGGCGCGGCGGCGTGGGGCGGCGTTGGCGGTGGCGTTGATCACGCTGGGACTGGGGGCGGCGGCGGTGGTGCGTGAGCCGGCGTTGCTGGCGAGTTTCAAGGAGCGGATGTACAAGATAGGCGGCGCGGCGTTTACGCGGCAGACGATTCGCATGGAGGGGATTGGTTTCGGCTTGTCGCACCCGCTGTTGGGGATCGGGGCGGCGCAGTTTCCGCAGTACAGCCGGTTCTATCACGCGCACAACGAGGAGATCACGGTGTTGGCGGAGCAGGGGATGGTGGCGTTTTTCTTGTACGGCGTCTTCTGGGTCTATCTGGGTTGGACGGCGGTGCGGATGCGTCTGGCGGATGATGCGTTCATGCGTTCGCTGGGGGGCGTGTTTTTGGTGGTGCTGACGGTCTATTTTCTGTATGCGCAGATTCAGCCCATCTATACGGAGCGGGGCGGGATGCTGTTTACGTTTTGCGCGGGGCTGTTGGTGAGGGCGTATCAGGGGTACAGGGGGAGCGGGGAGGCGGGGGCGGGCGTCGGGGAGGCGGAGCAGTTGTCGGGGGCGGGGAGCGGGTTGTTGGCGTAGATGTTGACCGCGTGCTGTCGTTATCGTTTTGCGGTTTCTCGGCCGGCAGTGGCCGCCGTGACGCGGCAGCGGACCGGGCGGGCCGAGATACTGTGGCTGCAATCGATGGGGATCATGGACGCGGTGCTGGGGTTGCGGGGTGAAGTTCCCTGGGGTGGGACGCAGCCGCGGGGGTTGTGCCACATTACCCTGACGGATGGGCGCGGGGAGGTGATCTGGCGGAGCGGGGCGCCGTGGGCGGGCGAGCATCCGTACCTGTCGCATTTTGCGGACGGGATGATGGCGGTGGATGCGGCGCCGGGGCGGGCGCCGCGGGTGCTGTGTTTGGCCAGCCAAGGCGGCGAGGGAGTGCTTCGTTTTCTGGACCTGGGGACGGGGCGGATGGAGGGGGAGGTATCTCTGCCGCGGAATGATTACACGTGGGTTTTGTGCGGGCGGAGCGACCCGGCGCGCGGGGGGCGGACGGTGGTGCTGACGACGCAGGACGTGGGGTATTACGCGGGGGGGCACGGGCGGCACAGTGCGTTGTTTCTGGACGGGGAGGGAGGCGTGATCCGGGAGGTGGAGGTTCCGGGGGACGGGCATTTTCCGGCGTGTTTTGATGCGGACGGGGACGGGTGGGACGAGTTCATGCTGGGATACGACCTGTTCGACCACGACGGAGAGCACCTCTGGCGGACGGACTACTGGCGGCGCCGGCGGATCAACCTGATGCGGCAGCACGCCGACCAGGTGTTGATCCACCGAGGGTTGGGCGAAGAGGGCTGGACGGCGGTGATACCGGGCAGCGACGCGTTGTACCGGGTGGATGCGGGGGGGCGGGTGCTGTGGCGGCGGAGGTGGCATCGTTGGGTGCGTCGCAAGGGGGTGGCGCCCTGGCCGGTGCGGACGCACGTGCAATTCGTGGCGTTGGGTCGGCTGTTGGCGAACGACGAGCGGGAGTACGTGTTTGTGCTGCATAATCGGTTCGGGATGAGTCTGGTGGACCTGGAGGGCCGGGTGGTTTGGCGGGGCAAGCTGCCGGAGAACTGGCCCGGTGGTCGGCCGGCGTGCGTGGAGGCGGACAGTTTTCATACGGGCACGCCGATGGTGTTGTGGAAGAATCCGCTGGGGACGGGGCAGGATTTGCTGGTGTACAACGAGGCGGGGTGGCCTTACGCGGTGGACGGTCGCGGGTCGCGGGTGGTGGAGTTTGCCTGGCCGGCGGAGGCGCGGCAGGCGGATGCATTTCGGTTGCCGGGGCTGTCGGAGGCGGGGGCGCGGCCGCCGTACCGGCCGGACGACTGGGGGTATGGGTACCGGTGTTTGACGGAGGATATCGACGACGACGGGCGGCAGGAAGTGTTGATTTTTGACCGGCGGCACTGCTGGGTATATGGGCTGGAGGATGGTGCGGCGCGCTGAGAAGGCAGCGGCGAGGGAGCAACAGGCGTCATGTTTCAGATGGTGTTTAATTCGGCGATCAACGTGTTAGGCACGCTGGCGACCTTTCTGATCATGTTTTTTCTGACGCCGTTCATGATCGAGCATCTGGGCATGGAAGCGTGGGGGATCTGGACAACGATCGGGTCGATCCTGGCGTACTCGTACCTGTTGAACGTGGGGTTGTCGAACTCGATCACGCGGTACGTGCCCATTGCGTTGACGAAGCAGGACCCGGCGATGCTGAACCGGATCATTTCGACGTCAACGCTGTTCTACGCGCTGGGGGGCGGGGTGATGGCGGCGCTGGTGCTGGGGTTGGGTCCGTTCGTGCCGGGATTCATCAACGCGCCGGCGGGGCTGGCGAACGCGACGTTAGTGTTGTTTTTATGCACGGGGCTGAGCGTGGCGTTGACGATGCCGATGCAGACGTCGATCGGGATGCTGACGGGGCTGCAACGGTACGATCTGGACAACGCGGTGCGGCTGATTCTGAACGTGCTGCGGGCGGCGGCGGTGGTGGTGTTCCTGCGGCTGGGGTACGGGCTGGTGGCGATGGCGTTGATCGGCGGGCTGGTGCAGGTGGCGACGAACGTGTCGTACTGGGTGTTCATTCGGCGGCTGTTGCCGAATTTGCGGTTGGCGCGGCGTTACCTGGACTGGCCGTTGTTCAAGGAGTTGATCAGTTTCGGGTTCAACACGTTTGTGTACGTGATGGGGTCGCTGCTGATTTACCGGAGCGACCTGGTGGTGATCGGGGCGTTGCTGGGGCCCAGGGACGCGGCGGTTTACGCGGTCCCGGTGATACTGACGGGGATGATCAGCTCGGTAATCACGAGCGCGACGCGGGCGATGCAGCCGGCGGCGGCGGTGGAATTCGCCAAGGGCAATCGCGCCTTGCTGGGGGATTACTATGCGTACGGGGTGCGGCACACGACGCTGGTGTTGGCGCCGCTGACGGCGTTTCTGGTAATCAAAGGGCGAGATTTCATCGATCTGTGGGTGGGGGCGGATTTCGGGCTGAGCGCGGCGCTGCTGGGGATTCTGCTGGTGGGGCATTTTTTCTACATGTCGCAGCGGAGCGCGTTTGAGGTGCTGAGCGCGGCGGGGCGGCACAAGTTTTTCGGGCGGATCACGATCGCCACGGGGGTGGCGAACGTGGCGATTTCGGTGACGTTGTTGAAGTTGACGAACCTGCGGCTGTTCGGGGTGGCGTGGGGGACGTTCATTTCGATGACGGTGTTGAGCGGGCTGGTGCTGTTTTTATACTGTTGCCGGGAGTTGCAGGTGTCGCGGCGGCGGGTGGTGCGTGAGTCGTACGTAGCGGGTCTGATTTCGATATTGCCGCTGGCGGGGGTGTTGCTGTGGTTGGATCGTTACTGGCACGCGCGGTCGTGGCGGGCGTTCATGGCGCAAGGGCTGGTGGCGGGGGCGGTATGGTTGCCGACGTGGCTGCTGCTGTTGCAGGGGGAGGAGAAGGCGAAGCTGCGGAGCGGCCTGGTGCGGGTGGGGAGGAAGTTGCGGCCATGAAGACTCCGCGGGTGGCGGTGATATTGTGCACGTACAACATGGCGCGGTATCTGCCCGAGGCGTTGGAGAGCGCGCTGGGGTTGCGGTATCCGGAGCTGGACGTGGTGGTGGTGGATGACGGCTCGACGGACGAGACGCCGGAGTTGATTCGGTCCAAGTACCGGGACCGGGTTCGTTACGTTCGGCAGGCGAACCAGGGGTTGTTCGCGGCGCGAAACGCGGGGGCGGCGGCGGCGCCGGAGGCGGACTATTACAGCATCATGGACGCGGACGACCGGATTCATCCGCTGAAGGTGTGGGACGAGGTGGCGTTTTTGGAGCGTCATCCTCACGTGGTATTCTGTTTCAGCAACCTGGTTTCTTTTCGTGCCGATTCGGATAACAGTTGGTTGGTGTGGCAGGGGCGGGACTTGCTCGGGGGGGATGAAGCGTGGGGGGAAATAGCAAACCCGATCGAAAAGATAGCGAAATGCAATGCCTTTACTTCCGTCGCCACCATCCGAGCGGCGGCGTTGCGGGCGGTCGGTTTTTACGATGACACCTTGCGGTGCAGCGGGGACATGGATTTGGCCATACGAATCACGCGTGTGGGAGGGTTCGGATTTATCAACAAGCCCAGATATTTTTGGCGGTGCGAGGACCAAGGCATGACCTCCTACGTGCGGGATCGCATATTGGTCTATATGCGGATTTTCGAGAAAGTTTGGCAGGATCCTGCCGGCTATAGGCCCGGCGAATTGCTGCTTTTGAAACAGTTTGAGGGGGAATGTCTTTCGCGGGGCCTAAGGGGTATAGTAAGGGGCAAGTATGATCCGCAATTGCTGGAGTACATCGGGACGAAAATGCGAGCGGAAGGTTACCGGATGGCTGGGGCGAAGGTGTGGCTGGCGAAAGCCATCATGGCACTGGGATTGGCCCCGTTTCTTTCCGCGTGGGGGGCGCGGCGGCAGCGGAACCGCCGCAACAGGACCAAGAAGGCGGACATGGAAGCAATATTGCGGGATTTGACGCCTTGTTTTGATCGTGTTTCGCCGTGAGCGGCACGGATGGTTGGATTGGATCTCAAGTAGTGGAGCGAGGTGACAGAATGGGTGCGGAGTTTTCCACGGAATTGTGGGCGCTCTTGCCGGGGAAATCCCAGGTATTGTCCCTAGTGGCAGGGATTGTGTGTTTGGACAAAGAAGGCGGCGTTGTTCGGGAAGAAGTCATTCCCATGCTGGAAGCCATGAAGGCGCCCTTTGCGGCCAGGATGGCCATGGGGGCCGTGCCGGAATGCCGCGCCGTTTTGGGGCGTGTGACCTACGGTTCCTCGGGCGCATGGCCGGCTGGGGACCTCGAGGTTCCGGGTTCGCCGCGATTATTGTTCATCGGGGAGTTGTACCAGGATGATATTCCCGAGGGGGGCGGGCCCGAAGATTACCTCAAGGAGCGCTATAACCGTCTGGGGGTGGAGCGCTTCGCGGAAGGGCTGAATGGTTCCTTTGTCGCGGTGCTTGCTGATCGGAGGGATGCCTCGCTCTGTTTGATTACGGATCACATAGCATCCTACAGTCTGTACACGTGCGTTCAGGGGAACAGGCTGTATTTCGCCTCGGAGGTCAAAGGGCTTCTTGCCATTCCGGGCCTGCCGGCGGAGCCGGATGACTTGTCCGTTCTTTCCTTAGTGGGGCGGGGGCATTTTTTTCGCCGGAAGACTTTGGCGGACAAGGTGAAGGAGATGGATTATGCGACCATCTGTCAGGTCAAACAAGGGAAGATCCGTTCCTGGCAGTATTGGCGTTACCGGCTGGCGCCTGACCCGGACCCGGGCTACCGCCGAGCCAGGGAGGAATTGGCCCCGATTTTGCGGCAAGCCGTTCGGCGCCGACTGCGGAATGGGCGATGCGCCGTGTCGTTGAGCGGGGGGCTGGATTCGCGCGGGATATTCGCCTGCATGGAGGATCCGCGGCAGGCACAAGCCATTATTTATACCCTGCGGAGCAGGGAACAGCGTCATCCGCTGGGCGATTGGGCGATCGCAGAGAAGCTCTGTCAGAGCAGGGGGATTGCCTTGTCGGTATTCAAGGTGGAGCGGGAGAGTTTTATGGCGGATTTGAAGGAATCCGTGTTCTACTCCGATGGCGCCGCGGGGTACGTGTATGAAAATGTGTGGCAGCGCATCAGGGAGGAGACGGGCGCCGATTTTCTGTTGACGGGGGATGAATGCATGGGGTATATTCGCTGGCCCATCTCTCAATCTCTGGTTCTGACGGCGGCGCTCATTCATTCCGCGGATCGAATTCCCAGGCTGCAAAACCTGATGCGCCCGGACCGCAGAGCGGAATTCCTGGAACAGATCAAAGCGGAACAGGAGGCGGTGATGGCGGGATGTGCCGCCCGCGATCCCTATGGACGGGTGGATGAGATCTATTTCCATCAGCGTGTCATTCATTTTCGGAATCCCAAACGTCGGCTCATCATTCGCAACGGCTTGGGAGTGCGCAATCCCTGGTTGGACCTGGACGTGTTGAATTTCATACGAAGAATGCCCGTGCGTTATCGGATGAACAAGAGACTGTTTGGCAAGACCCTGGAGCATATGAATCCGCAACTATTCCGAGTTCCGCAGGCGAAGGAAGGCGAATCGGCAAACTACCAGGACCGGCTGATCCGGTGCGAACAGGAGGGCAGGGGCGTTTCTCAGGTGATTTTCGCCGATAATCCGTATTTCGACCGGGTCTTTGATATTGCCTCGGTGGGCCGTTTCATCGCCGGCGTATGTTCCGCAGAAAACGTTCGTCCGCCGCGGGAATGGTTTAAGGTTCTGGATTGGCTGCCGCTGGAAAGGCGAATACAAGTCACGGCCGTCCTGCGATACTTGGGCAATCCTCCCATCAAGGTTAACGATGTTACCCTGCTTTTGCGCGTAATGGCTGCGGCAGAGGCGCTACGGCAGTTGCACCACCGATTCAAGGAATGACGAAGACATATGTTTTGTACGTTAAAAGAAGATTATGCGCGGTACGGCAAGAGAAAAGGAAATCTGTTGCTGTTCTTTTTCAAGGCGTTGCAGGACGCCGGCTTTCGGGCGATGGTGTTGTTTCGGATCGGGCATTGGTGCCGGTATCACGGGCTGGGGGTGGCGGCGGGGTTGTGCGAGCGGCTGATGCGGCATTTATGTCTGTGCTGGATCGGGACGCGGGCGCAGATCGGCGGGGGTTTCAAGATTGCGCACGGGATTGGGCTGGTGATCAGCGGGGGCACGATCATCGGGAAGAACTGCGACATGCGGCAGAACACGACGCTGGGGGGCAACTACAGCAAGACGGACGCGGAGGGGCGGGAGCTGCCGATATTGGGCGACAATGTTTCGGTGGGCGCCGGGGCGGTGATTCTGGGGCCGGTGCGGGTGGGCGACAACGCGATCATCGGGGCCAACGCCGTGGTGACGCGGGACGTGCCGGCGAACATGATTGTGGGCGGCGTTCCCGCCCGGGTCATCAAGCCGCGTTGGGACGAGAGCACCGGGCGCAAGTACTGATGCCAGTCGCCCAGGATCAGACTTTCACATGAAGATAGTTTTTTTTGATTTTGTGATTCATTACGGCGGGGGGCCGCAGTTGGCGGCGGACACGGTGGTGCGTCTGGCGGCGGCGCCGGGAGTGGAGATCGAGGTGGCGGACGCCTACGGCGTGTGCGAGCCGTATCTGGAGAAGTTGCGGCGTGCCGGGGTGAAGGTGCACGTGTTGCTGCCGGAGGCGCGGGACCTGTGGATCGGCTACCACGGCAATCGGTGGCGACGGCTGGTGCGTTTGGCGGGGCAGGTTCCGGCGATGTGGCGGCTGCGGCGGCGTTTGGCGGAGGCGGTGCGGCGGATCGGGCCGGAGGTGATCTGGTCGAACAGTCCCAAGGGTTCGCTGGTATTGGGAACCATCCGGGCGCTGCGCGGGTATCCGCTGGTGCGGGAATACATCGGGTGTCGGGCGGCGGAGGCGATTCCGGCGTGGGACCGCCGGCTGATGCGCGGGCGTACGGCGGTGGTGATGGCGATTTCGAGCGAGACGGCGCGGCAGCTTGGTCGGGCGGGGGTGCCGGCCGGGAAGATCGAGATTGTGTTCGACACGATTGATTTTGCCGAGACGCTGGCCAAGGCGGCGGGGCCGCTGGAAGGGCCGCTACCGGGTATGGAGAAGCGGCCACGGCTAGTGACGGCGGGGACGCTGCTGGGCAAAAAGGGCCAGGACACGGCGATCAAGGCATTGGGCCTGCTGAAGGCGGCGGGTCTGGACCCGACGTTGTGGCTGGCGGGGGACGTGGTGGGGCCGGACGAGGGCTACTGCCGCCGGCTGGAACGGTTGGTGGCGGAATGGAACCTGCGGGAGAACGTGCATTTCCTGGGCTGGCGGCACGACGTACCGGCGATCATGGCCCAGGCGGACATAGTGGTGCACCCCAGCCACGAGGAGGGCTTCGGGCACGTAATCCTAGAGGGGATGCTGCTGCGTCGGCCGGTCGTGGCGACGCCGGTGGGAGGTATTCAGGATTCGATACGGGACGGGGAGAACGGGTTGTTGTTTTCGGTGGGCGATGCGGCGTTGTTGGCGGCGCACATCCGTCGGCTGCACGAGGCGCCGGAGTGGGCGGCGCGGCTGGCGGAGGCGGGGTATCGGACAGTTACCGAGCGATTCGCGCCCGAACGGCACACGCAGCGCGTGTTGGCGGCGTTGGCGCGGGCGGTTACTTGTGGTCCAGCCAGGTGCTCTGCAAGATCGTCAGATCAATAAGATTGATAACGTCGTCGCCGTTGAGGTCGCCCCGCATGTCGCCGGGGGGCGGCAGAGGCAGAGGCGGCGACGGCGGCGTCGAAGGCACGGCCGGGTAGTCGCGGACCTTAACGAAGATGGTGGCGATGTCATTGTCGTCGTAGCAGTAGAACTCGCGGTAGCCGCGGGCGGTGGTGCCGTCGTAATTCTCGCGGGTGGTGGACAGGGTGGCGGTGGTGGTGAAGAGGACGCCGTTGACGACTTCCTTGCGATTGGCATGGTAATGGCCGGAGACCACCGCCTTGAGGTTATAACCTTGGAACAGGGCCAGGACGGCGTCGGCGTTGGGCAGGCGATAGGGGGGCTGGTAGCTGGGCGAGAGGGGCACATGGGTGCAAAGAACGATAGGATCGTTGGGGTCGGTTTCGGCGATGCGGTCGCGCAACCAGTTCAGGCGGCTGTCGGGGAGAGGGCCAATGCCTTCCGTCGCATCATCGAGCATGATGAACTTCCAGCGGCCGTAGTTGAAGGTGTAGCTGCGCGGGCCGAAGTAGGTTTCATAGACTCCGGCTACCAGCTCGTGGTTGCCGGGGATCGTGTAGCGTGCTCTGGTCAGGCGATTGAGCCCGAGGTAAATGAGGTTCATTTCGAGGGGTTCGGAGGCAAAGGTCAGGTCGCCGGCCCAGAGGCTGAATTTGATGTCGGGGTTGGCGTTGATGCCGTCCACGCCGTCGTTGACGACCTCGATACTCTTGGTGTCGTTGACGTGACAGTCGTTGGCCTCGGCGAAGACGAAGTTAAGGTTGCTGCGTTGGTTGAGGAGCGCGCGCCAGCGGGCGGCAAAGAACTCGTCGGGTTGGGCGGTGTTGTAGAGCGCGGCGTAGGCCACGCGGCCGGCGAAACTGGTCCAGGAGGCCTTGCTGGAGTAATTTCCGATGACGAGGGGGATTTCGGGTTGACTGGCGATGAGGCCGGTGAGGGGTTTGGTGGAGACACGCTCGCCGTTGAGGTAGAGCTTAAGCTGGGCGCCATCGTAGGTCAAGCCGAGGTAGTTCCAGCCCGTGCGGGTGGGGGTGCTGAGCATGACATGGCCGTTGGCGGTGCGGAGGTCGCCTTTCCAGACCTGATTGTGCCAGTAGTGGAGCAGGCCGAAAACGGCGTTGTCGTAGTCGCTGGCGTTATAGCGGCTGATGACGCCCATCCAGCCGTAGCCGGTCTGGACGAGATAGACCTCGGCGTAGAGGGTGAGGGCGTTCCAGCCGTCGCCCGTCGTCGGGGCCAAGGCGTAGCCACCGTTGGAGAAGTTGAGGACCTTGACGCCATCGACGGTATCGGGCGAGGTGCTGACGAGGAAGGCGTCGAGGCCTTCGCCGCTGGAGTCGATCCAGGTGTTAGCCTGAACGTCATTGGCGTCCCAGACCGCCGCCGGCGCCCAGGGCGCCGGCAACACCGCCGCCAACGCCAGCCAAGTCAAGGCATGCGGGAGTCTCATGGGTTATCTCCTCTTCGCGGGCCCAACCCCGCGGCTATTGCGACTGCCGTTCCGCGCAGGGATTAGACCCTTGGCCATCTCACCCGTGGGAGGGCATTGATGAAGGCAATCTTCCTCCTCGCCAACCGACCTTCATGTTCCTACTATCGGTGTATTATACCTTGGTCTGCGGCTGTAGTCAATGGCGTCGGGGCAGTGCCGGCCGTTTGGTCGCCGCCTGATCGGGCGTGGGGCCTCTGTCGGGGTGTCTGGGCAGGGGTGCAGGGGACATCCCATAACCAGAAGCACGCGGCGGCGGCGGGCAAGCGTCGCCGCAAGTGCTTTAATTATAGGGAGTTGTGTTGTTTTGGTCGGCGTCCCGTCGGCGCCGCGGCCGCGGGGCGTGCCGATTAGCCGTGGCAGGCGAGGGGGACGCCGTTGGTGGTCTGTGCGGTAGCACTACAGGAGTAACAGAGGTGAACAGAGGGAATGCCACGGGCGCGCGGGCGGCGTCTGCCGGCTGGCCGAGCACGGGTGGGGGCAACTGGCTGTATTTCGACGTGCATGGCTTGGTGCGGATTCGAGTGGAGGCGGGCCATCCGAGCGAGCGTTCGGTGCGGCTGGTGTTCGGTCCGTTCCAGACCGATGGGCAGGATTCGGCGGACCTGACGTTGCAGTACCGTGTGCCGGAGATGGGCGAGCACAGTTTCGCCAGCGAGTCGTACCTTTTCGGGGACGGGCACGTGTACCTGAAGGACTACCGGCTGCACCTGATGCGGACGGGGGAGCAGTTCACGCTGGCCAGCCGGCGGGACCTGCTGCCGTTCGTGCCGCCGGTGGTGCAGACGCTGCTGTTGCGTCGGCAGCATTGTCTCGTGCACAGCGCGGCGGTGGCGGTGGGCGAGCGCGGCGTGCTGCTGCCGGGCTGGGGCGGCACCGGCAAGACCAGCGCGATCATCTGCCTGCTTAAGCAACTGCCGGAGGCGGCGTTTATGAGCGATGACTACGCGATCGTGAGCGAGGACGGGCGGGTTCTGTCGTTTCCCAAGGCCTTCTTCATCTATCCTTACCACCGGGGGCTTTTCCCGCACCTGTTCCAGGCGAGGCACAAACCGCTCGTGCCGGTGTGGTTGTCGGGGATGCTGGAGCGGCTGCGGACGGTGGTGCGGCCGACGATCATGGCGTTTCCGCGGCTGGAGAACCTGGCCCGCCGGTTTACGCCGGAACACATGCAGGTGCCGGCGCGCACGGCCTTGCCGGACGCGCGGTTCGTGGAGATTGCGGGCATCGACCAGGTGCTGTTCGTGGAGCGTTATTCGGGCGGCCAGGCGCGGCTCGATGAGCTGGCGCCGGCGGAGGTAACGCGGCGGCTGATGGGGAACTGGTACTACGAGCAGGGGCGGTGTGCGCGAGACCTGCTGCTGGGCGCGGCGGGCGTGGGGGTGCTGGATTACGAGAGCTATTTCGGGGGGATGGCGCGGGTGCTGCGGTCGGCGCTGGGCGGGCGCAAGGTGTATCGGCTGCGGATGGGGCAGATGTCGCCCGGCCAGACGGGCCAGGCGGTGATCGACGCCGTGCGGGAGATCCTGCGCGGTTGAAGGCCCGCGGGGATTCGGGCGGAAGGAGCGGCATGAAGCTGCTGGTGACGTTCACGGGCCATGCCGTTGAGATGGCCGGCCGGTTCTATAATCGCAGCAAGGCGCTCGTCAATTATGAGCATCTGTGTCGGTATCGCCAGGCGGGCGGGGACGTGGTGGTGATGCTGCGGTGCCGGCGGGGGGAACAAGTGGATGCTTCGTGGCCGCGGATCGACGGGGAGGGGGTATCGGTGTGGCCGGTGCCGGACCCGGCCTCTCCGCTCCGCGCGCTGGGGTCGCTGCCGCTGATCCTGTGGGCGGCGCTGCAGGGCATCCGCGCGTGCGACGGGTGCCTCTTGAAACTGCCCGAGCCCACGAGCACGGTCGTGGGGCTCTTGCTCCTGGCGGCGGGCAAGAAGTACGCGGTGGAAGTGGTGGCGGACGCGGCCGAGGGGATTCGCTGGGCCAAGAGGGACATGCCGCTGGTGGGGTGGTACAGCCGGTTGTTCGAGGTGCTGACGCGGCTGCTGGTGCGTCGGGCGGAGGGTGCAACGTACGTCAGCGCCTACCTGCGTCGGCGGTACCCGACGCGGCATCCGGAGAGGGAGTGGGTGTTCTGCTCGGTGGAGTTCTCTCCGGAGGCGGTGGGTCGGCCCCGGCCGGTGGAGTTCTTCGGGCGCCGGCCGTTTCGCCTGATCAGCGTGGGGCGGTTCTCGCCGGAGAAGGGCCACGTGTACCTGGTGCGGGCACTGCGTCATCTGCGGCAGTTGGCGCCGAGTCCGCTGCAACTGCACCTGGTGGGCGACGGGCCGGACCGGGGGGCGTTGGAGGAAGAGTCGCGGGTGCTGGGGGTGGCCGACCTCGTTCACTTTCATGGGTACGTTCCGCGTGGGCCGGAGTTGTTCGCGTTGCTGGATGGGATGCATCTGTTCGTGCTGCCGTCGCTGACGGAGGGCATGGGACGGGGCCTGATCGAGGCGATGGCGCGGGGGCTGCCGTGCGTGGGTTCGGCGGTTGGGGGTATTCCGGAATACCTGCCGCGCGAGGCCCTGTGCCCGCCCGGGGATCCGCAGGCGATCGCCGAACGGATCGCGCCGCTGCTGGGCCAGCCCGAGACGCTGGCCCGGATGTCGGCGCGAAACTTCGAGGCGGTTAGGCGCTTCTGGACGCCGGGGCGTCAGGAGGGCAAGACGGCGTTTTGGAGCATGGTGCGAGGCCTGTGCGAGCAGGGCGCGGCGGCGAAGCAACTGTCGGTTCAGGGCACGGGAGCGGGGCGGAAGGCGAGGTTTTTCTGCTAGGCGGTAGGGGAGACCTCAGACAGGCGTATCAGGCATTTGTCGCGTGCGGCCTTGATGATCCGCCAGTTTCTTATCCCCCTGATCGAGGCCCAGAAACAGCAGGTAGGGTTCGATACGACTCCATAACTCATCCGTGAGTAGTGGCTTAGCCATGATAATGTCCTCCCTGACATCAGGTTATCGCTCACACCTGTTGTCATATCGAACAAACCGCTACTCAAACTCTAGGTTTTGTTAGAGTGCCTAAATAAGGTTGACTGATGAGAATAATGCACATATCAAGGGCTGCCGAAACTCTTCGCTGGTTCATGATCCCGACATTCAAGGCTCAGCAGGCGATGGGACATTATGTCTGCATCTGCACGTCGGAGGAAGTCGACGAATGCATTGAAAGAGACAGTCTGACCGATGCGCAATTCTTAAGAAGCCAGGGCTTCGATGTTTTTACGCACGGCCTTAAAAGAAGTCTCAACCCTTTTGGCATGATCAAAGCGGTTTTAAAAATACGCTCCATACTCAGAAAACACCACATCGAAGCCGTTATCTGTCATAACCCTTTGGGAGCCATTATGGGGCGGTTGGCGGCGTTTCTGGCGAGAACGCCGCGAGTCATTTACTTTGCACATGGCCTGTCATGTGCCCCGCATCAGTCGCGGTTGTCCTGGACGATCAAGTATGCGATAGAAAAAGGTTTGGGTCAGATCACAGATGCCATCCTGGTCATGAACAATTACGATGAGAATCTAGGTAAAACCAGGAAGATCGTCAGAAACGCCGCTAAAATCCTGCGAATACCCGGTATGGGTGTTGATCTCAAAAAGTACAGCCAGGAGGCGGATATCAATAACAGGCTCTCCGTCTGTCGGGAGCAGAATTTTGAGCCGAATGCAAAACTGGTCATTTTTGTCGGCAGGCTCATCGAGGAAAAAGGGGGCGGGATATTTGTCGCCTCAGCAGTTGAGGTGGCCCAAAAACATTCAGATGTAAATTTCCTTATGGCGGGACAGGGTCCGCTCTATGGGGTGTTGAAAGCCAAGATTGAAAAGGAAGGTTTAGCCGCAAGGATAAAACTTCTTGGCTGGGTGCAGGATGTGGCAAAATACGTCAAAGCCGCCGATATTTTTGTGTTGCCAACGTACTATATTGAAGGCCTGCCGGTTTCCATACTTGAAGCAATGTCCTGTGGAAAAGCCTGTATTGTGACACAACACAGGGGTTGTGAGGATGCTATAGAAGATGTCGTGTCAGGTTTTTGTGTTCCGGTTAAAAACGTCGGCGCTGTTGTGGAGAAATTAGATCTTCTGCTCGACAATAACAAGTTACGATTAGATATGGGCAGGCAGGCGAGAAAAAGAGTGGAAGAAGTATTCGCACTCGACAAGTGTACAGCTATAATTGTCCAAAAACTGGAACAAGCGCTGAAATGATATGACAGTTTCCGCTATCGAGCAATTTCAAAGGGAATTTGCCGCAAAAATCGGCCTTTCACAGGCCTTTTCCTTCTGGAAAGGCCGGGTTGCTCTATATGCCATACTCAAAGCTCTGGGTGTCGGTCAGGGCGATGAGGTGATTCTCCCTGGATATACCTGTGTGATGGATGTTAATCCAATAAAATATTTAGGCGCCAAACCGGTGTACATTGATATTGAACCGAATACGTTCAATATGAATGTTGATTTGATGGAAAAAAAAATCACACCAAAAACGAAAGTAATTATAGCTCAGCATACTTATGGTTATGTATGTGATATGGATAAAATTTTGCGTAGCGCAGAAAGACATAACGTCCCAGTAATAGAAGATTGCTGCCTTGCCTTCGGCTCCACCTACAAAGGCAAAACTGTCGGCACGTTCGGCAAGGCCACATATTTCTCGTTCCAGTGGAATAAGCCTTTTACCACTGGTCTGGGCGGAATGGCAATTACAAATGATGATGTTTTAGCGGAAAGAATAGCACAAATATGCCAATCACAATTAGTTCAGCCGAGCATTAAAGAAAAATGGCTGCTTCTTGCCCAGCTTATGGTTTACAGAGCGTTTATTTATCCAAGAACTACGCCAATGGCACAGTCATTCTTTAGATTTCTAACAAAAAAACGTGTTGTAGTCGGCTCATCTTCAAGCGGTGAATTTGAACCTGAAATGGAAAAAGATTTCTTCAAGGCAATGAGTTCTGTTCAGGCAGTAGCCGGTATAAGGCAGTTGAAGAAATTGGAAAAGAATATGGAACATCGTCGTGAAATGGCGGAGTTTTATGATGAACTGCTATTAGAAAAAGGCTGGCCGACCAGAAATTACGACAAAGAAGTTATGAATCCTGTAATGGTAAGGTATCCTATAAGAATAAAAGAAAAAGATAAAGCAATCCAGCAGGCCGCTTCTGCAGGTATCGAATTGGGGACTTGGTTTGAATGTCCGCTTCATCCGATAGAGACGCCGCTGGAAAAATATGATTATCAAATTGGTATGTGCCCAGAGGCGGAAAAGGCAAGCCGAGAGGTTGTTAATCTTCCCCTGCACCCAAGAGCGACTAAAAAAACAGTTCTGCGGACCGTGGAATTTATTACCGGTTTTACGCGGGTTGTTGATTGCTTTGGGCGGCCCGTAAGGGAATAACAGCTACCGAGGGAAGGGCTTGATGGTGTAGTTCCAATCACCAGGAAAGCGGTTGCGCAGCAGGTGGATCGTGGCCATTTGTTCGTCGGAGATGGTCACCTTTTTGGAGTAGCGGCGGCAGTCGAGGAGGCAGTGAACGCGTAGACCGGTGGTCGTGCGGGTCGCCCCAATGAGGTTCACGATGGTCGCGTGCGTCAGCAAAGGCCGTCCCCGCCAGTTCTGGCTGATGAAGGAGAACAAACGGTGTTCAATCTTGTTCCACTTGCTCGTGCCGGTCGGCAGGTGGCAGATGTGGAGGAGCAGGCCGCCGTCGTTGGCGAACTGCTGCAGTTCCCATTTCCACAGGCGCACCCGACTGCCATTGCTGCCGCCGCTATCGGCCGTGATCAGCAACGAACAGGCGCTGGGCCAGGCGGGGCGGCGGCGGGTGGAAGCGTGTTTTGACGCCGCGCGTTGCGTGGACGAAATCGTCGATGCCATTGACCAGGCCGCTCGTGGCTGAACGGCCGCGGCGCCGGCCGCCCGTGAGCGGGAGCGGGTGGCTGGCGCCCATGTCCTGCGTCCTCTTATCGGACGAACCCCGCGAGGCTGGAAGAACTATAAACTAGAGGAGAACGGCGTGGCGGTCGGAAAGCGGGCGATTTTGCCCTCCTAATGTTTGTATGTTAATATGAACAAGGCTGGCAAGATTGGTAAGCTGGACCCGACCGGGGAGCTGGGCCAGGCGGGAAGAAGCGGACGTATTATCGGGTCCGGACAGACAAGATACGGGGTTGCGTATGATCAGGGCATTCCGTTCGGGCGCGTTGGCGCAAAGCCTGTCCCCGGGCGGACGATAGACGATAAGTACTGGCTAGGGATGCTATAAGAACATGAGCGGCACATTCGGCGTGCGCACCTTGAGACGGGGGGCGAACCGTGGGCGGCGTCTGCTGGTCCTGCTGATGCTGGCTGCGGCGACGGGCGTTTTTTGGGGGAGTCGCTGCCTGGCAGACGAGACCGCCAGTGGCTCGCCGCCGGCAAGCGGGGCTTCAGCCAGTCGGCCGACGGTCATTTGGTATCACGGCTACTATCGCAGCCTGGAATCGCTCGACAACGTGCTTGCTTCCGGCCTGGTTAGTCAGGTAATGATCATATACAAACACCGATGGGACGCGCCGACCTGGCGCCAGGACGCCGATCTCGTTCAAGCAGTTCAGAAGATCAGGACCGCCGGGGTCAAGCTGATCTGGTGCCGCTGGTTGTGGCCTGGTTATCGGATTGAGCAGAGTCGGGTCTCGGATTTATTCGATGCTAGTTATTACATTCAGGAAGTACAAGGCGTAAAAGCCGAGGCGGCGGCGATAGGCGCCGATAGCGCCGCCCTAGACATCGAACCCTACGTTTACTCGCCGATGAAACCCATCCTGAAGGGTGGAAATGACGTTCTGACGGCCCAGGAAGTTGAAGGGCTGAGATCGGCGATAACCCAGGCCGTTGCCGCGGCGGGCCAGGTCGATTTCATTCTGCCTTCGGGCGGCGACTCCACCGATCATCCCTACACCATCATAGCGCGATTAGGCAAGGCGAGAATTGCGGAATACACGTACTATTCGGTCACCCACTGGTGTAATGACCCCAAGTATCGATATCTGTATCAATATGAGATATTCGGCGCCTACGTGAATACCACCCGAGATAATCCTTATCACCCCGAACGGCCCTACTACCTGGTGCCGGAAATCATGGAAAGCCTGGAATGGTCGGGAAAACAGGGGCTGTTTCTTTACGCCGATGACGCCCATTATGCGCCGGTAGCCCAGCAACTCTATGACTATGCGCAAGCGCATAAACCGCCCCCCCCCTCGCCGGCTGCACCGCCGCCCTCCGCGACCGAACCGTCCGTAGCCGTGAATCACCCGCCGGCGTGGCAGGCGATCGGAGAACAAACCGTCGCCGAAGGCCGGGCGTGCACGTTTACGACGACCGCCAACGACGCCGACGGCGACGCGCTAAGCTACGGCGCCGAGAACCTGCCGGCCGGGGCGACCTTTGCCAACGGGACCTTCTGGTGGCAGCCGGACTATACGCAGGCCGGCCGGCACACGGTAACCTTCATTGCCAGCGACGGCCAGGCCGAGGCGGCCCAGACCGTATGCATCGTGGCGACCAACACCAATCGGCCCCCGGTGTGGACGCCGGCGCCTGACGTGTCGGCGCCGCAGGATGCGTTGGTGAGCTTCACGCTCTCGGCCAGCGACCCCGATGGCGACCCGCTGAGCTATTCGTGCGCGAACCTGCCGGCAGGGGCCAGCCTGGAGGCGGGGACGTTTAGCTGGCGGCCGAACTGGCAGCAGTTGGGCAACCACGAGTTGACGTTTGTGGCCAGCGACGGACCAGCGGAAGCGGCGTGCCTGGTCGTGGTGGCGGTGCATTCCCAGACTGGGGATGATCGCCCGCCGGTCGTGGTCCGCACCAGCCCGGCAGCCGGGTCCGTGCAGGCGCCGGTCAACTGCCTGGTGGCGCTAGACGTCAGCGACGCCGGCGCCGGCGTCAACGCCCAATCCGTGAGCCTGCGCGTCAACGGCGAACTGGCGTACACGGGCGACCGCACCCAGTACGACGGTCCGGCCGGGGTCTGCACCCGCACCGGCGATGCCAAGAACTACCGTTTCTTCTACCAGCCGGCGCAGATGTTCGATTATGACGAGCCGGTAACCGCGTCGGTCCGCGCGCAGGACGCGGCGGGCAATCTCATGCCGGAGCACACGTACTCCTTCCGGACGGAGATGCACTCCTTCGGCGTGCCGCGCAGCGTGGTCGAAGAGACCGCTGGAACGGTCAAGGGCCGGCTGGCGACGGCCACCGCGCCCAGCGGCCTGGTCTGGGTCGCCTGGGACGAGGGCACGATGGCCCTGCGAGACATCTATGCCTGCTGCCTGACGCCGGCAGGGACGGTGGCGGCGGGGCCCTGGCGCGTGACGAACCACCCGGCGGATCAGCGAAACCCCGACTTGGCCGTGGACGCCCGCGGGCGGGTGTATGTCGTCTGGCAGGACATGCGGAACGGCAATTGGGACGTGTACGCGGGTGTATCGGACGACGGCCGGACGTTCACCGAGCGGCAGGTCAGCGACCTGAACCTCCCGGCGGGGCAGCCCCGGCTGCATCAGATTCGCCCGCGGATCGCCGTGGACGCGGCGGGGACGGCGTACGTGGTGTGGCAAGACGACCGCAATCATAATCAGGACATCTACCTGGCTCGTTCGACCGACGGCTTCGCCACGCTGAGCGAAGCGGCGGTGGCGATCGAGCCGCACGATCAAAGTTGCCCGGCCTTGGCGATAGACGGGGCGGGGGTGGCGTACGTGGTCTGGTCCGACGCGCGGCACGGCGGGGCGGACCTGTATGCGGCGGCGTCCGACCGCGGCTGGGCCAACGTGCCGCTGGTTTGCGGCGCGGCGACCAAGGGCAACGCCGCGCTGGCCGCCGAGCCGAGCGGCGCCCTGCACGTGGTCTGGGTAAACAGCCTCAACGGCCAGAGCGACATCTATTACGCCGCCCTGCCGCAGGGCCTGCCGCCCCGGCCGGTCGCGGGGCGCGACCTGATCGACGACAGCACCGGCGCTGCGCAATCGTGGCCCGCGGTGACCCTGGGCGGCAGGGCCGGGCGGGTCCGGGCCTTCGCCTGCTGGCAGGACGAGCGCAACGCCGGCGCCACGGCCGGCGACAGCGACGTGTACCTGGTTGCGCTAGGCGAAGAGCCACGAGCCAATGTGCTGGTGGCGGGGGACCCGGCGGCCCAACTGACCCCGGCGCTGGGCGCCGACGCGGACGGCGACCCGTACCTGGTATTTGTTGACAGCCACGACGGCCGGCAGACGGTGCGCTACGCGGCGGCCACGGCGATCGACCGCACGGCGTTGGCCAGCCGTCGGGTCACGGCGGCCGACGGCGGCGTGGTCGGCGCCGAGCCGGATCGAGTCAGCCGTCCGGGCGACGTGTGCGTCCAGGTGCCGCCCGGCGCCTTGTGGTCGGACCTGACGTTGTCGATTCTACAGGTCAAGAACGCCCCGCTGCCCGCCTCGGCCAGCGCGGTGGTGTGCGCCTACGAGTTCAGCCCCAGCAGCCCGATGGAGTTTGCCGCCCCGGTGACGGTGACCATCCCCTATCAGCCTTTGGCTGGGGCCCTCGCCAGCACGGTCTATTGGTACAACGCCCAGACGGGCCTGCACAGTCAGACGGGTCTGTCCGGCATCGAAGACATCGCGCTCTCGCCGACGCTACGGGCGATCCGGTTCCGGACGACGCACTTCTCACAGTACGTGGTGGCGCAACAGCGGGCGCCCAGCGTGAGCGTCGCGGGCGGCGGCGCTGGCGCCAGCGGCGGCGGTTGTAGCCTCAGCCGCTCCGGCGCCCTGCGCGCCGGCCGGGGCGAGTTTTTCCTGCCCTACGCGGTGCTGCTTCTGGTCTGGGGGTGGCTGCGCCGCCGGGACCGACGCACCGTCAGGGAATGACCTTCTGCAGGGGGTAGGTGAAGATGCCCGAGGCGCCCAGCTTCCGCAGCTTGGGCACCAGGTTGCGGGCCTGCTTCTCCTCCAAGACCACTTCCAGGGCCAGGAAGCCCGACTCGGCGAGTTGATTGACCGTGGGTGACTTTTCCGCCGGCAGCAGCCGCACGACCTCGGCCAGCTTGCCCGCCGGCAGGTTCATCTTCAACCCCACCTTCTCCCGCCCCTCGATCGCGCCGCGCAGCAGCAGCGCCACGGCTTCGATCTTGTCGCGCTTGAACTCGTCCCGCCAGGCCGCCTGGTTGGCGATCAACCGCGTCGTGGTCGTCATTACCGTGTCCACCACGCGCAGATTGTTCGCCGCCAGGCTCGAGCCCGTCTCGGTGAGCTCCACGATTCCGTCCACCAGCCGCGCCTTCGCCTCCGTCGCGCCCCAGGAGAACTCCACCTTGACGTTCACGCCCTGGCGGGCGAAGTACGCGCGGGTGACGTTAGCCAATTCCGTCGCCACGATGCCCCCCTCCAGGTCCTGGGGTTTGTGGACGCGGCTTTCACTGGGCACGGCCAGCACCCACCGCGCCGGTTGATTGGTCGCCTTGCTATAGACCAGCTCACAGACCTCGACCACCTGCGAGCGGTTCTCCGCGATCCAGTCCACGCCGGTCAGCCCGCAGTCCAGCACCCCGTCCTCGACGTACCGACTCATCTCCTGCGCGCGGAACAGGACCGCCTCCAACTCCGGGTCGTCGATGGTCGGGAAATAGCTGCGGCGGCCGATCTGGACGTCGAAGCCCGCCCGCCGAAACAGGTCAAACGTCGAATGCTGCAACGAGCCCTTCGGCAGTCCGATCCTCACGCACTGGCTCAACGGGTCATCTCCTTGCCGCGCTGGGGCGGCCGGCCCACCCGCACGGCTTACGCCTCTTTCGGGTTGCGGCGGGGCGGGGCTTTGTCGGCGGCCTTCTTGGCGGGCCTGGCGGGCTTCTTGTTCGGGTTGTCGGCGTGCTGGCGGAGCAGGGCGTACACTTTGTGCACCCGCTGCGAGGAAATCTGCCGCTCCAGGAACCCTTGCACCGTCGGGGCGTCGGCGGAGGGGTCCACGACCCCCTCCTCACGCAACATCGTCAGCAACGTCTCGCCCACCGGCATGGCGTGTGCACCCAGCCCGCGCAGCATCAGCCACGCCACCACGTAAGGGCTGCTGCCCGGCAGGGCCTCCAGGAACAGCTTGGCGTCGCGCTTGCTCAGCTCGCGTAGCGGTTCGAGGTTGAGACTGTCGTACTTGTCGAAGATACCCTGCAGGAGGGTCAGCAGTTGCTCGGCGGCGGGGCGAGCCTCGGGGAAGCCCCTGCCCAGGACGTCCGCCACCTCGGCCGCGCGGCTCACCCGCAGCTCGTTGTAGTCCACAAAGTTGCTCCGCAGCCTATGCCACGCCGTGCGGGCCTTGGCTTCCGTGGTGTAGGCGGAAAGGCACCCCAAAACCAGTTCGGTCATCAGGTCATTCGCCGGCGCCGCCTCGCCGCTGGCCCCCGCACGGGTCAGACGGTTGACCAAGCGCTTGAGCCGGGCGCCGTACTCGCTGCTATCCTTCATCGTCCGGTTTCGCCGCCTCCGTCGCTGCGGGGACGCCGCTGGCTTGCTCCTGCTGCGCGCGCTCCGCCGCCACCTGATCGAGCAGTCGCATCAACTCAAGACTCCGTTGGAACGCCCTGTCCCACTGGAAGTTCAGCGTCGGGCACACCCGCGTCGCCAATTGCTCCGCCAGATACGCCTGGATGTAACCGCCCGCGTGGCGGATCGCCCGCACGCTCTGCTCCTGCTTCTTCTCGTCCACCCCCATCACGCTCAGGTACACCGCCGCGCACCGCAGGTCCGCGCTGGTCTGCACCCGCGTGACGCTCACCAGCCCCCGGATCCGCGGGTCTGACAGCCGCGTCTGGATCACTTCGCTGACCGTCTGCTGAATAAAGCGGTCGATCTTTTCAATCCGCCGCGACGACATCGCACCCTACAGCATCTCCAAATGGTAGTCCGCCAACGTCAACTGCGGCACGCGCCGCACGAACTCCACCACCTGGCTTAAGGCGGAGTCCACGAAGCGCCGGTCGTTGGCCACCAGCGCCACACCCAGGACCGCCGACCGCAGCACGTCGTTGTGGTCCACCTCGGCCACCGACACGTTGAACGCCCTTCGCAGGCGGTCCTTAAGGCTCTTGAGCACGCGCCGCTTGTCCTTGAGGCTCTGGGCGTCGCCGATCCCGATCCGCAACTCCAGCACGCCCACGATCATGCGTTCTTTGCTCCGCCGCCTCGCCCGGGCGAGGCGCCGCTACCCCCCGCTGCGCGCCGCCTCCAATGTGCGGCTCACCTCCACCGTCTCGTACGCCTCGAGCACGTCCCCCACCTTCAGGTCGTCGTAGGTCGCCAGCTTGATGCCGCACTCGAACCCCGCCCGCGACTCCGAAACGTCCTCCTTGCCGCGCCGCAACGACTGGATCGCCAGGCCCTGCTGCACCACGACGCTCTCGCGGACCAGCCGCACCTTCGCCGACCGCGGAATGACCCCGTCCGCCACGAAGCAGCCTGCCACCGTCCCGACCCGTGAAATCTTGAAGACCTGCCGCACCTCGACCCGCCCCAGGTGCTTCTCCTCCACGCGCGGCGCCAGCATCCCTTCCAGCGCCTGCCGAATGTCCTCGGTCACGTCGTAGATGACTCGGTACAGGCGGATTTGCACGCCCCGGCTTTCCGCCAGCGCGCGGGCGCGTTCGTCGGCCACGATCTGGAAGCCGACGATGATGGCGTTGGACGCCTCCGCCAGCAGCACGTCGCCTTCGGTGATGCCGCCCGCGGCGGCGTGCAGGGTCCGCACCGTTACTTCCGACGTGCCCAGATCGGCGATCGTCTCGCGCAGCACGTCCACGCTGCCCTGCATGTCGGCCTTGATGATGACGTTCAGTTCCTTGACCGCCCCGGCGGCCATGGCGCTGTAGAGGTTCTCCAGCGTAATCAGCTGCCGCCGGGCCAGGGCCTTTTCCCGTTGACGGGCGGCCTGCTCGGCGGCGATCTCGGCCGCCCGCGAGATGCTGGCCTGCACGAAGAAGCGGTCGCCCGCGTGGGGCACGGTCGCCAGGCCCGCCACCTCGACCGGCAGGCCCGGCCCCGCCTCGCTCAGCGACCGGCCCGTCGCGTCCACGATCGTCCGCACCCGCCCGTACGCGCTGCCGCTGACGATCACCTCGCCCGGCCGCAACGTGCCGCTCTTGATCAGCAGCCGTGCCATCGCCCCCTGCACGCTGCTCATCTCCGCCTCCACCACCCAACCCGTCGCCGGCCCGTCCCGCCGCGCCTTCAACTGCCGCAACTCCGCCACGTAGTCCAGGTGCTCGATCAGGTCCTCGATGCCCTGGCCCGTCGTCGCACTGGTATAAACCACTTCCGTATCGCCGCCCCATTCCGCCGGCACCAGGCCCTTCTCCGCCAGTTGCCCCAGCACCTTGTGCACGTCCACCCCCGGCAGGTCCATCTTGTTGACCGCCACCACGATCGGCACGCCCGCCGCCTTGGCGTGGTTAATCGCCTCCGTCGTCTGCGGCATCACTCCGTCGTCGGCCGCCACCACCAACACCACAATGTCGGTCATGTTGGCCCCGCGCGCCCGCATCGCCGTGAACGCCTCGTGGCCCGGCGTGTCCAGGAACGTCACCCGCCGCTGCCCGTCGTCGTAGAGGTACGAGCCCAGGTGCTGGGTGATGCCCCCCGCTTCGCCCGCCGCCACGGTCGCCTTACGGATGCGGTCCAGCAGCGACGTCTTGCCGTGGTCCACGTGGCCCAGGAAGGCCACCACCGGTGGCCGCAGCTCCGCCGACGGCGCCGCGTCGAGCGCGTCGAATTCCCCGCGCGATTGGTCCAACAACGATACTTCCTCCTCCACCGTAAGTTCCACCCCAAACTCCAGCGCCACCATCTGAGCCGTCGGTCCGTCCAACGTCTGGTTGACCGTCGCCAGGACGCCCCCCTGCATCAGTTTGCCGATGATCTCGACGGCTCGTACCCCCAGGGCCGCCGAGAGGTCCTTGACCGTCACCGGCTCCTTGACGACTGCCTTTTGCACCCGGTGCGGCTCGCGGACCGCCGGCTGGGTCGCCGCACGCTCGTCGTCGGCGGCCAACTGCCGCGCCCGACCGGCGAGGCGCCCCGTCCCGGCCGCCGCCAGTCGCTCCTGGCGCTCCTGCCAGTCCCGGTCGCCCCACTCGTGCGGTCCCGGCGTCTCCACCTCGTATCCCCTACCGGTAGTACGCCGCTTCGTCCGCGGCTTGCCGCGCCCGGCCTCCGTCTCGCTCACCGCTGCTCCGCCCGGCAGGCTGCGTCGCCGACCCTTTCGGCCGCGCCGCCCGCCTTCTTCTTCCTCCTCCGCTTCCGCCGCGGGGATCAGGTCGCCCAGCGTCAGGCCAGCCGCGGCCGCTCGCCCAGGCCGCGAGGGCGGCTCGGGCGATTCCACCCGTACCACCTTGGGGCCTTTCAACTGGGCCGGCTTCGGCACGTGCCGCACGGTCGCCGCCGGCTTCGGCTTGGCCGGCTCGGCCGGCTTGGTGAAGCCCGGGGCCATGCGTACGCCCTCCGAGTCCGTTGGGGCGGGCGCCTCCGGCTGGGCGGCCTCGGCCACCGGGGCCGCGGGGGCTGCCGCGGCCGGTCGCACCGGTTCAGCCGGCGCCTCCTCGACCGCCGCCGCCACCGGCGGGGCGGGCAACGACTCGACCGTGGCGGCTGCCAGCTCTTGCGGGCCGACCCGCTTAGGCCGGGCACCACGCGCCGGGTGCGGCGCCGCCTCCACGGGGGCAGCCGTCTCTGCCACGGCTGCCGTCGGGGCCGGCTCAATCTTTGGCGCCGCCGGGGGTTCCTCGACCGCCGTCGCCGCCGCTACTTCCTCTGGCGGCGGGGCGGCCTTGGCCCGGCTCTTGCGCACCTTCGTGGTCTTGACCTTCTCCAGGTCCACCGGCGCCGTGGTCTGGACAGTGGTGGCCTCCTCGATGCCGCTGAACCACTCGCGGATGGTGGCCTCCAGACCCGCCGACAGCGTGCTCATGTGGTTCTTGACCGGCAGGCCCTCCGCCCGGCACTTTTCGACAACGGCAGTGCTCTTGACGCCGAGCTCTGTTGCCAGTTCAAACACACGCTTGGGCACGAGAACACCTCCCGCGTTGCCGCGGATCCGCAGGGATCATGATGGTCTGGGGTCCGGCTCCGCCTGGTCCGAGTGCTGGTCGGTGGCGGCCGACGGCGCGGGCGCTGCGCCGCTGCCGGCCGTGTCGCCACTGACGGTCGCCTCGCTGTTGACAGTCGTGTCGCCGCCGGCGGCCGCTTCGGCCGTCGTTGTGGGCGGCTCCTCCAGGTCAGGCAGGTCCTCCGCGACCTCGCGTCCGCTCAGTTGGCTGGCCAGCACCGCTCGCGCGGCGGTAGCCTGTTCCTTGGACGCGGCCTGCCGCCGCGCTTCTTCGGTCGCCACGGCCACCATCGCTTGGGCCAGGTTCTCCGCCAGCTCCAGCGACTGCACGAGGGGCTCGTGCCCCACTTCCTCCAGGTCCAGCACCGACACGATCCCCAGGGCCAGCACCTTGTCGATGAGCGTGTCGTTCACGCCCTCGACCTTGCGGAGCGTGGCCATCAGCAGTTCCATCGCGTCGCTGTATTCGCGCGGCGTAAGAATGTCGATGTCCCAGTTGGTCAGGCGCGCCGCCAGCCGGACGTTTTGCCCGCGTTTGCCGATCGCCAGCGACAATTGGTCCTCCACCACCACGACGGTGGCGCGGTTCAGTTCGAAACACAGGGCGATGTCGCGGACCTCGGCCGGGCGGAGCGAGTTGGCGATGAGCACCTGCGAGGATTCGTTCCAGCGGACGATGTCGATCTTTTCGCCGCTCAACTCATCGACGATGTTCTTGATGCGGCTGCCGCGCACGCCCACGCAGGCGCCGACCGGGTCCACCTTGTTGTCCAGGCTGGTCACGGCCACTTTGCTGCGGTAGCCCGCCTCGCGCGCCAGGGCGCGAATCTCGATGACCCGCTCGGCGACCTCCGGCACTTCCTGTTCAAAGAGCCGTCGAATGAAGTCCGGGTGGGTTCGGGTGAGCACGACGCGGACCTGGCTGGCGACCTCCTTGACCTCCAGGATCAGCGCCCGGACCCGCTCGGTGGGGTGGTGCGTCTCGCCGGGGATTTGCTCGCTCCGCGGCAGGATGGCCTCGACCCGGCCGAGGTTGACCACCGTGGTGCCGCCTTCAAAGCGGGCCACGATGCCGGTGACGACCTCGCCGACGCGCTCCTGATACTCGGCGAAGATGCTGTCGCGTTCGTCCTCGCGGAGCTTTTGAATCATGACCTGCTTGGCGGTCTGGGCGGGGATGCGGCCGAGCTTGCGGATGTCGATCTGTTGGCCGTCGCGAAACGCCATCATGTCCCCGGTCTGGCGGTCGATCTTAACCTCGACGCCCTCGCTGGTGCCGAAGTGCTTGCGGGCGGCGGACGCCATGGCGGCTTCGAGGTCGGTGAAGATGCTTTCGCGCTCGATATTTCGGTCGCGGGCCACCCCATCGACGAGTCGCAAGAGTTCCTGATTCATGAACCAGCGTCCTCTCTAAAACAAAAAAAGCGGGCCCTGGGTCGGGTCGCCCGCTTTCGAGCCTGGGCCGGTAGGCCAAAGCTCTACGGCAGTCGCCGGCACATCAGGGCGGGGGGCGCCACCCCCTTCTCGCCTCGCCCGGTCGATGCGGCAGCCTGCCTCGCGGGAGAGGTCTCCAAACGCCATGCCTCGCGTTTGGAGCCTCGGCCTGCCTTCCGCCACCTCTGCGGTCGTGACGCAACCATGCGGCACAGGCACGCACGGCGCTACTTCTCCACCCTGTGGGTCATGCCCTTCATCGTCGTCACGTCCGTTGCCTTCACCTAGGCTGCTTGCGCCATCAAGACCATTTCCCGGCCTGCCTTCAGGCGACACCGCTCCCGACCACCCCAGCCGTCCACGATCAGGCCCGGGTTGCTGCAATTGCACCATTATATTGGGCTTAGAACCGCTGTCAAAACTTTTTTCACAGCCTGCCAGGCCGCTCATATCACCTGCCGCAAAGGCGCCAAGACGGAAAGTTCCGAAAGGTATTGCCATAAACATTTGTCCAGTAATCACTTATTTTTATGGTTATGCCGCGCTGATGGCAGCCGCAAAGACCCCAAGACGAAAAGCTGCGGGAAGAAAGCCATAAGCTACCTTCCAATAAACAGTTATATCTTTGCGCCTTTTGGTCTTGGCAAGGAGGTGCGACGCGGAAGCGGAGGGCGGGCAGGCGAGCGCGAGAGGGCCAGCGGCAAGCGGGGCTAGGAAGGGGACAGGCGGAGGTAGAGGTCGGAGGCGATGATCTGGAGGTGGGGGAGGGCGTGGTCGAAGAACTGTTTGTAGGCGGGGCAGAAGTAGCTGAGGGAGCGGGTGTCGGCGGAGAGGACGCGGCGGTCCTTGAGACAGCCGCCCTGGCAAAGAGGGCGGTGGCGGCAGGCGAGGCAGCGGTCGGCGGTAAGGCGTTTGCGGGCGGCGAAGCGCTCTTTGGCGGGGCCGGCGGCGAGCCGGCCGATGGGGGTTTCGTGGAGATTTCCCAGGCGGCCGGCGGGTTCGACGAAGAAGTCGCAGGCGAAGACGTCGCCGTTGTGCTCGACGACGACGTACTGGTCGCAGCGGGGGCAGAAGGTGCACTCCGTGTGGCGGCCGTGGAGGTAGTAGCTCAGGAGGGAGTCGAAGAGGCGGACGCTGATGTTTTCGGGGCCGTAGGGCAGCCAGCGGTCGAAGAAGCGGCAGAGGAAGTCGGCGTACTGCTGGGGGGTAATGGAGAAGGCGGCGGGGGCGGCGGCGACGGGGTCGAGTTCGACGCCGGGGATGAACTGGAGGTAACGAAGGCGTTGGTCGAGGAAGAAGTCGAAGAGGGCGTCGGGCTCGCGGACGTTGCGGTCGTGGAGGAGGACGAGGATATTGAACTCGACGCGGCGGCGGCGGCAGGCGGCGAGGGCGGCGAGGACGCGGTCGAAGGAGCCGCGGCCGGCGGGGTCGCGGCGGTAATGGTCGTGGAGGTCGCGGGGGCCGTCGAGACTGACGCCCAGGAGGAACTTGTATTCGGCGAGGAAGGGGCACCAGGCGTCGTCGAGGAGGATGGCGTTGGTTTGGAGGGCGTTGGCGACGGTGCGGCCGGGGGCGCCGTATTTCTTCTGCAGCTCGATGGCCTGGCGGTAGAAGTCGAGGCCCAGGAGCATCGGCTCGCCGCCCTGCCAGGCGAAGGCGTGGACGGGCAGGTCGAGGGCGAGGTAGTCGCGGGTGAGGGTTTCGAGGGTGTCGAGGGTCATGCGGTGGCGGCCGGCGCCGAAGAGGTCGGTCTTGCGGGCGTAGAAGCAGTAGGGGCAGGCGAGGTTGCAGTCGGGACCGGCGGGCTTGATGAGCAAGCTGAAGTCAGGCACGGTCAGGTCTCCGGGTCAGCTCGAATCTCTTACCGCCAAGGCACGCAGGCGCCAAGGAAGATGAGACGCAGAGACGCCGATTAACGCAGAGGAACACTGATCAGGAAGAGCATGAGCTTCCGAAGAAAGACAGTATGGTCGGAGAGTCCGTTCTACGTGCGGCACACCTGCTGTGGCCATGGCGTTGCCTCTGGGCAGTTGAGGTAATACGGTGTTCAGGTTAGGGGGCATCGACGATTTCGATGGGGCAGGGGGGTAAGGCGCGGCGGAAGGCGCTGCCGTAGGGTTTGGTGACGACGCGGGGGTCGAGGATGACGACGATGCCGCGGTCGGAGCGGGAGCGGATGAGTCGGCCGAAGCCCTGGCGGAGTTTGAGGACGGCCTGGGGGAGTTGGTAGTCGAGGAAGCCGGAGCCGCCGGCGGCGTTGATCTGTTCGAGGCGGGCCTGGAGGAGGGGGTGGTCGGGGACGGCGAAGGGGAGCTTGACGATGATGACGTTGCCGAGGGCGGGGCCGGGGACGTCCACGCCCTGCCAGAAGCTGTCGCTGCCGACGAGGACGCTGTGGGGGGTTTGGCGGAATTGCTGGAGGAGGCTCCAGCGGTTGCGGCCCTTGCCCTGGGCGAGCAGGGTGAAACCGTGGTCGGCGCAGAAGGGGTCGAGGGCGGCGGCGAGGCGGTCCACCTGGCGGAAGCTGGTGCACAGGAGGAAGGCGCTGCCCTGGGATTGGAGGAGGTACTTCTGGATGGCAGGGACGGCGGCGTCGAGAAAGTCGAGTTGTTCCTGGCGGGGTTCGGGGAGGTAGGCTTCGATGAAGAGGCGAACCTGGGAGGGGTAATCGAAGGGGCTGCCCAGTTGGAGGGACTGGAAGCGATCGAGGCCGAGGCGGGAGGTGAAGAATTGGAAGCCGGCGTGGTCGTCACCGGGCGCGGCGGGGGCGCGGGAGGTGCTGAGGGTGGCGCTGGTAAGGACGACGGAGGCGAAGGCGTCGAACAAGGTTTCCTTGAGGTGGGGGCCGACGTGGAGGGGCGCGGCGCAGAGGGCGAGGGCGGGGCCGGTGCGGCGGCGAGTGGCTTCGATCCAATAGACGGACAGAGGAATGCCCTGGTGGAGGAAGCGGTGGAGGTCGGCGGCGAGGGCGCGGCAGCGTGCGCCATAGGCGGCGAGTTCGGCTTGTTCCTGTTCGTTCTCGGCGGCCTCGGCGAGGTCATGCAGGCGCAGGCCGAGGGCGTTGAGGGCGGGGGAGAGGTCATCGGCGAAGGGGGCGGGCTGGGTGAGGCGAGTGGCGTCGGCTTTGGGCGGGCGGGCGTCCAGGAAGGCGAGGACGCCGGCGAAGAAGGCGTCGGCGCGGGCGGCGGCGGCGAGGACGAGGCGCCGGGCGTCGTCGTCGGCGCTGCCGTCAGGGGCGGCGATCAGGCCCTTACGGGTACGGGGGTTAAAAAGGCGGTTGAGGAGGAAGCCGACCTGGCCGTGGGTGAGGCGGAGGCCGAAGTGTTTGCCGGCGACGGCTTCGAGGTTGTGGGCTTCGTCGAGGACGGCCAAGGCGCGGCGGGGCAGGAGGGCGGCGCCGGCCTGACGGAGGGCGAGGTCGCAGAAGAACAGGGCATGGTTGGCGACGATGAGGTCGGCGGCGTAGAGCCGGCGGCGGGCCTTCTGATAGAAGCAGGAGGTGAAGCGGTTGCAGCGGCGGTTGGGGCAGGTGTTTTGGTCGGAGCAGACGGATTCCCAGACGGCGGCGGGGGGCGAGAAATCGAGGTCGCTGAGGGAGCCGTCGTGGGTTTGGAGGGCCCAAGGGCTGAGGCGGGCGAGGGCGTCGAAGTGGTCGGGGGAGTCGAAGAGGGAGGCCTGTCGGCGGCAGGCCTGTTCGTAGCGGCGGAAGCAGAAGTAATTGGCGCGGCCCTTGGCGAGGACGGCGGAGAAGTTCAGGCCGGTGGCGCGGCGGAGGAAGGGGATGTCCTTGTGGATAAGCTGCTCCTGGAGGGCGATGGTGTAGGTGGAGAGGAGGACCTTGCGTTCGTGTTGGAGGGCCTGCTGGAGAGCGGCGGCGAGGTAGGCGAAACTTTTGCCGATGCCGGTGCCGGCCTCGACGACGAGGTGGCGGTTGGCGGCGAAGGTCTGAGCGACGGCCTGGGCCATGTGCAGTTGCTGGGGGCGTGGTTCGTAGCCGGGGAGGTGGCGGGCAACGGGGCCTTCGGGGCCCAGCAGGAAGGCGGGGTCGAGGGGATTTTCGGTTTGAGGGGCGTGTTGGATCAAGTCAGGGGGCCACCGGGTTATCGAACGGTTGGGGCGATAGTGCCGTCGAGGGGTGAGCTGGCGGAGGCGTAGATTTTTCGGGGGATGCGGCCGGCGAGGAAGGCGAGTCGGCCCGCCGCTATGGCGTGGCGCATGGCCAGGGCCATTTGGACGGGGTCCTTGGCGGCGGCGACGCCGGTGTTGAGCAGGACGCCGTCGGCGCCGAGTTCCATGGCGATGGTGACGTCGCTGGCGGTGCCGACGCCGGCATCGACGATGATGGGGACCTTGGCCTGCTCCAGGATGATCCTGATGTTGTAGGGGTTCAGGACGCCCTGGCCGGAGCCGATGGGGGCGGCGGCGGGCATGACGCTGGTGGCGCCGGCATCTTCGAGCTTCCGGGCCATGACGGGGTCGTCATTGGTGTAAACGAGGACGGTAAAGCCTTCTTTGACAAGGGTTTGCGTGGCTTCTAGTGTGCCGATGGGGTCGGGGAGGAGGGTTTTTTTGTCGCCGAGGACTTCGAGCTTGACCCAGTCGAGGGCGAGGAGTTCGCGGCCGAGGCGGGCAACGCGGATGGCGTCCTCGGCGGAGAAGCAGCCGGCGGTGTTGGGCAGGAGGGTGTAGCGGTTGCGGTCGAGGAAGTCGAGGATGTTGCGTTGACGGCTGTCGAAGAGGCGTTCGCGGCGGACGGCGACGGTAACGACTTGGCAGCCGCTGGCTTCAAGGGCTTGCTGCATGAGTTCGAAGGAGGAGTACTTGCCTGTACCGACGAAAAGGCGGCTGGTGAACTGGTAAGGACCGAGCTTGAGGGTGTCTTGCTGATGGTTCATTAGGGCGTCTCGTAAGTATAAGTGTCTATTTTGCAATGATTAGCGATTATTTCAACCGCCGCCGACGATGGTTACGATTTCCAGTTGGTCGCCGTTTTTTAGGATGGTGTCGGCATGGCGTGGCTTGGAGCAGAGCTGGCGGTTGAGTTCGACGGCGAGGGGGCCGGTGAGCCCCAATTGGCAGAGGAGGTCAGCGACGGTGGCACCGTCGGGGAGGTCTCGCGGTTCGCCGTTGACGGTTACCTGCATAAGGGGTCTCCCACGGGTCGAGCGGGCAGGCACGAGGAGATTATAAGGGGTTAAGAGCAGCGGGTCAAGGGAGGGGCACGGCCAGGGGACAATTCTTAAGTTTATTTTCAACAAGGTGTTAGGAAGGAGGATATGGGTGCGGTGGGGGTTGGGTTGGTGAGGACTCAGCCGAGGTCGCGGGAGCGGAAGAGTGCGATGGCGAACAGGAGGCAGGCGGTAACGTAAAGGAGGGCGTAGAGAGCGGCTTGAGCGAGGTAGGCGAGAGGGACGGTGGTGTTTTGGTAGATGGCGTTGGTGACGAGGAAGAAGCTGATGTTGGGCAGGAGGGCGAGGGGGATCCAGGCAGCGTAGTGGGCCAGGCCGTGGCCGCTGCGGGCCAGAGGACCAAGTGAGCTTTCGGTGACGGCGCCCAGGAGGAAGACGAGCGAGCAGATCACTAAGGTCAGGGTCATGTTGGTGCGGGTAGCGGCGGCAAGGGCGACGGCGGAGAGGATCAGAACGGCCAGGACCACCAGGAGGATGGGGCGGAGGAGTTCCCAGGCGAGGAGTTTTTCGCGGGAGAACTGCCAGTTGACGTTGATGAAGGCGAGGAGGGCGAGGGTGATAGTGCCCAGGAGGGCGCCCAGGAGGATGGCGGTGCTGCTGAAGCGCCAGCGATAAAAGTAGTTGGCGGCGAGTCCGGCGAGGAAGGTGAGCAGAAGGGCGGCGGCGCCGAGGGTGATGACGACGAGGTCGCTGTGCTCGTAGGCCGCTTGGAGGACGCCGTGGCGGACGACCATGAGCAGGACGAGGGAGAGGAGATACTCGCCGAGGAGCACGGCGGCGGCGATGCCGGCGAACTTGCCCAGGATGAAGGCGCCGCGGCCGACGGTTTTGGAGATGACGGTGAGGGCGGTGCGGGTTTCGATTTCCTCGGTGACGGTGGTGGCGGCGGCGAAGACGCCGAGCAACATGCCGGCGACGAGCAAGGTGGACAGGCCGATGTCTCGGAGCAGGAGGTTGTCGTCGTCGAGGGTGAACATGACCAGGGAGGGGCTGAAGACCAGGACCAGGACGGTGGCGGCGATGACGACGCCGTAGATGGGCTGGCGGAGGGTTTCGGCGCAGGTGTTGGCGGCGATGGCGAAGAAACGTTGCAGCATGGTCGGCGAGGCTCCGTGCGGTCCGGGCTGGGCGGCCTGACGGGAGGATAGTGGCAGAAGATGGGGGTTTTGGCAATGGGCAAGCGGGCGGGAGAAAGTCAACGGTCAGAGGGCAAAAGGCCGGACGCGCAGGCAAGAGGCAGAAATCACCAGAGGGGAGGCGGCCAGGGCAATCGCAAAGTCACGTGGACGTGGACGTAAGAGGTTGATTTGGCCGATGGTTATGGAGTGCGGGAGTCGCACAGAACCAGGAGGCCAAGGATGGTCGAGTCAATTCAGCGGTATTTCAGCG